>Ga0256869_1000054_pt1 | contig 30961 bp, 36 predicted proteins | sample RumenRJG_05RNA_FD_186096 | JGI IMG/M metagenome (GOLD analysis project Ga0256869, IMG submission 186096) | Metatranscriptome of bovine rumen microbial communities from Lethbridge, Alberta, Canada - Rumen RJG_05 (Metagenome Metatranscriptome) | ecosystem: Host-associated > Mammals > Digestive... | reverse complement strand
GTTGCTGTTGCTATATATAGGCATTATTACCTGTAATTGATCGAATGCTCACATCCTTGGAACATGAACTTCGAACGCAGCATGCTGCTTTAGGATATATCAATATTTGGTTGGGATCGGGCTTGAAATACCTTAGACTGGACGTTTCGGTTTTTTATCTATAATTGAGACATTACGGCTTTCCTGAGGTAATAACAGAATTCTCCAAACAAAAATGAAAGAGAAATAGATAGAATAGCATATAGCCATACATTATTTAAAGAAATACCTTTCGACAACAAATAAAAAGCTATGCCTTGACAGAGGAAAACATCATAACTAATATCTTTTAGATGGTTAATAAATGATGTGTATTTTACATGTGTTCTAGTAAAAAGGAATATAAAACATGTTGTCCAAATGGAAGCGCCAAATGCTGCATATCCTTTAAAAAGTGGCCTATAGAGAGCCAATACACTTGTTAACAACAGAAACGACACAATAGCAAGTACAATTATAGTCTTTGACTGCCATTTCATAACACATTGTTCCTTGTCGTGGTAAATAGCCCCTATCAAAAAACAATATGTTGTTATATAGAATGTTCCATCCATGTCGTTTGCCATCATCAAACAAGAAAAAAGCAACAAAAAAACAAGTTCAGAAAAAAAGAGATTCCTAGGGAATATATATGATAATGAATAATAAGATGTATAAATAATGATTAGTGTTATTACAAACCATGTATATGGTAATACTATCGTATAGCTTTTTAACTGTTCTATAACAAATTGCCATATGTGCGTCCCATTTATTGCAAGGAGTATTAAATAAATTGAAACAGGGATAATGATTGGTAAAAGAACATTCTTTACCCTTTTAAAATATGATGTAATGTTTAGAACACCATGTCTTCGTTTATATTCTAGCCCATACCCTGATATAAAAAAGAACACACCGACCCCATATGGTCCTGCCCATTGGAAATCTGAAATGCCTCCAGTTAGATGGCTAACATGATGTAGTATTATCACATATGGGAAAAACGCCTTCAGAAAATTACTCTTTTCAATTGTTAATGATCCTATTTTACTATTGGATAACACGAAAAACAGAACTAATACAGAAAAAATAAGAATCATAATCTTTAGCGCTCAAATCTATTAAAAGGGGGAAGAATTGTTACAAGATGGATAGACACTTTTTGTATCTTAATAGAGTTGACTTCCTTCCAAAATCAATAATAACTGTAGAGAGTTATTGTGATAATTCTATTGGATACTGAATATATTCACAATACAATTAGTACATCTTTGACATTTGGCTTTTTAGTACATGTTACTTAGCCCTAATGTATATGAACTTGATTGGTTAACTTCATCCACTTCTCCAATATCGTATCAATTTGGAATTGTGATTTCATCTTTAGACTATTCTCTCCCATCTGCTGCATCAAGTGTTCATCAGACATTAGCTTTTTAAGAGCGGATGCCATACCATCGACATCTCCAATCTCAACTACATAGCCATTGATACCATCATTCACCAACTCATCAGTGCCAGATACTTTTGTGGTTACAATGGGGAGTCCTACACATATCGCCTCTATCATCGAGTTGCTCATACCCTCATAGTCACTCGACAAACAGAAGATCTTCGATTTCCGCAATTCCTCAATCACTTTCTCCGTCCGTCCTGGCAACAACACCCTCTCTTGTAACTTGAAACTTGAAACTAATGCTTCGAGTTCAACTCGAAGCGGTCCTTCTCCATAAATCACCAACTTCCAATCTGGATACTTTTCAGCGATTTTTGCAAACGCCCGTATCATCATCTCCTGATTCTTCTGAGGGTACAACCTTGCCACTGAGATTATTCTGTTGAGCTTACCTTCTTCTGCATCGTTCCCTTCGTCCTTTGGAGAGGGGCTAGGGGTGAGGCTCACCTTCTCATTCACTGGGTTAAAGATGATGCTCGTCTTCTTCTGAATGCTCTTGGGGAAGTAATCTTTGATGGTCTTTGTCTGTACCACCAACCAATCAGCGTGAGGCAGCAAGAATCGCTTCAGCAGATTGCGCTTCCATGTCATGGCCGAAGGATCCAAACGTTCTGAGGCAATCACAGGAATCTTTGTTCCCAACAATGCTGCGATGGTGAAACAATAAACGCCCTCTGTGAAAGCTATCACCATATCAGGATTTACTTGCTTGATATACTTTCGCAACCAGAACACCTCTGTTAGGCGGTTCTTGGTTTGTTGCATAGCCAAGGTAACCTTTACTTCCGGATGGAGCTTATAATACACATCGTTAAACTTTAAGCATATAATCTCCACCTGATGTCCTTGCTCCGCCATTTTATTGGCCAGCAGAGACACCACACGCTCAGCACCGCCCGAGCCCAAAGATGCTAAAGTAAATATGATTTTCATATTATCTTTATATGAACATTCTATTTATCAAAGTCTTTCCGGAGCCGTATAGAGACGAAATATGACGGTATTAACAATAAAACGGCAGTAATCTTATTTCGTCTTGAGTCAAGCGCCTTTAATACGTCCTTCATTGGCAATCTCAGAGCGATAGCACAAGACATGTACTCTCCTAGCATTTTCAATAGATGGAATGGATTCTTCCAATTATATTCATCTTGTTCGTTCAACTGGACATATTTAGTAAAAACATGATTATAACACTTTTGTTCATTGAATTTACTGTTAGTTAATCCATCCATCGAATCGGTATAATATATACGTAAAGGAGTGAATAAGTATCTAGTGTTATACTGCCTCGCAATCCTATTCCAAAAAACGGTTTCATACACAGCCTTTACCTTATCATATAGCCATTTGTCACTATCATCGAATAAACGAGGAATACGAAATGTTTCAGATTTCCAACAGGTAATGTTTTCAAGATGTTTCCCTCTAACCCATTCCATTTCAATGTAATTGGAATCTATATAGCTTGAATCCATTGGGGGTGAATAGTTTCCACTTACATGTCCATTCATATCAACACTTAAAGCCCTGATTGCACCTATATCATTTCTTCCTTCAGATGCTATCTTTTTCCATGTGTCATCAAAAACCGCCAAACAGTCATCTGTCGCTTCATCATCATCATCTATTATAACGACATAATCTGAGAGTAGCAGTTTCGAAGCATATAACAACGTTGTATGTTTTCCACCGTTCTCCTTATAATGATACTCAATATCAAGAACACCTTCTTTAATAAACTCTTCTATTAACTGCTTGGTACGATCTTGCGATCCGTCATCTACTATCAGCCATAGAAAATCCTTATAGGTTTGACGTTTTAGGGACTCATACAACCGACCTATTGTTCTCTCTCGGTTGTATGTGGGTGTTAGGATTGTATACTTATGTTTTCTCTGTGCCATAAACTATCAAATTATCAACTCTTCCTCAACCAAGGTAAGATAAGTACATACAAGGGGTGAAATAGCTTTTTAGCTCCAAACATTACTTTAAAAGCCAGAGCCATTAAGAAAGGGGACTTAAGGTTTACGAAGACATCAAATAATTTACAGAAATTATCGAATCTCCCTTTTTCAAGAGGAAACGCTTTCATAAAGTCCTTATTTTTGAATACAAGTTCATTAATCTGTGCTGTTTTCTCAACAAATGAATAAGGAGAACCTTTCCTAAATAGATTACATACTAACAAATAGGTCATATAATACGGCACTCTTTCCTTTCTGTCACTTATTTCTTTTTCTGACCGTCCTATTTGCCTTTTCAATTCACATATTAAGTCAGAGCACATCAACCATGCTTTTTTCAAAGTTGGACTGTACTTAACCATCGCAGAGTTCTCATCTAAATAAATATAATGATATCCTGTCATGGTAATATATTTAATACCAGAAGTTAACAAAGCCAGACTTGTATTAAAAACAATATCTTCATATATCGTTAAATCTTCAATAAACCTAACATTGCTATTCTTCACAAAAGAGGCTCTATACAGTTTATTAAACACATAGCCTTTTAAACCACCTATACGAAGCCACATTTCTTTTGAGGAAATGCTATTGTCGGGTGTAATACGCAATTCTTGTATTGATTTTTCCTTTCTTCGCTCTAATACAATACCTCCAACGACAATGTCTGTATCATCTTCGAGTGCATCAAAAAGACGTTCCAAATGGCACGTCTCAATTTCATCATCTGCATCTACGAAAGTAATATAGTCTCCATTGGCGGCTTCAATACCAACATTCCTTGCATGGCTCACGCCTCCCTCCTCCAGAGAAAGCAGTCTGATGTTTTCATGCTCATTTAGATAGGATCCAATTACACTCTCTTGTGCCTCTCTACCTTCCCCATTACTCACAATGATTAATTCCCAATTCGAATATGTTTGTGAGCAGATATCATCAATCATATTTGAGATAACCCTTTCCGACTTATAGCAGGGAAGGATAATTGAAATCATATTTGATTGTACCATAAAACTCTAGTTATTAAGTGATTATCACGTAGGATACACATATACTCTATTGAACACTTATCTTTAATGGGTCAACTGTTCGAATATGTCAAACCATCTATCTGTTATTTTGTCTAGCGTAAAACTACGTGAACGAATAATAGCATTCTCCTGAGCCGAACGCCTATATCCTTCATCTGTTATCATCTTTTTCAAAGCATTTGCCAATGCATCCACATCATCAGGTTCACAGCATATTCCCTGTTCGTTATTTTGTGTTATTTCACGCTGACGACCCTTATAATCACACGCTACACATGCACACCCTTGACTCATAGCCTCGACAAGCACCATACCAAATCCCTCATATCGACTACTCAGCACAAAGATTTCAGATTGTCGATATAAATCTTCAATATCTGTTTTAAAGCCGAGGAAATCCACAGTATCCTCTACTCCATTCTCCTTACACAGCTGTTTTAGAAACCTCAAGCTCTCCTCACTTCCTGTCCCCGCAATCTGCAGACGCCAACCCAAATCCTTAATCTTTAATTCTTCATTTTGAATTAAAAGGCCAAATGCCTTTATTAAGACATCGAATCCTTTAACATGCCATGCGTCTAATCGCCCTGCAGCCAACAATACTTTTTGTTTCGCGGGAACTATCTCAAGAGGTTTTAGGAATGAAGGATTAGGCAGTACATATACTCTTTTAAAACGGTTCTTAATGATCCTATAATCTGCCTCAGTCAAAACAGTGACAGCATCATATATGTAGTTAACATAATACTTCGAAATCTTGTCAATCCATGACATCGGTTTTAACTTCGGTCTTTCGAACGAATTATGTTCAGTATTAATTACTGGTATTCCGATACCTAACACAGACAGCTTTGCCAACAAAGAACAAGCATACATCACTCCAATAATCACATCTGGACGATATTTCTTGTAATAACCTCGTAATTGCTTTACAGCATCAAAGTATCGTAAGGTTTTGTTTCCTTTGACATTGGTTAATGGTAATAAATGAATATCCTTTCCTAAAGAATACACTTCCTCTTTTTCAATATTTGCGACAAAGTAAACGTCATGTCCACGTTCAGCGAAGCCATTAGCCCACAAACTTGCTACGCGCTCGGCACCACCATGATTGAGAGTCGGTGAAGCTATCAGAATTGTCATAAAGAATTATTCGCCAATTATTTGTGTCATTCCACTCTGTATTCGTAGCATCGCGTCATCATATTTTACTGCGAAGAAATAGAAGAATATAAATCCAATGCCTATATAATAAACAATGCGGTTTTTCCGCTTCCAAGTTATGGCAATCATAGGGAGAATGAACATTTCCAACGAAGCAAACAATGTTGATGTACGCCCCGACAATGCTGTATAATTACAGAAGAATATCAAAATCAACGTGGAATAGAAATAACCTGTTTTAAAGATTTCATAATAATTGGACTTATTCCTTAATACTCTATCAGAAAAAGTAAACATTAATAAGATTAATATCTGAAAATAGATCATAAGGTTTCTCAATCCTAACGATTGTTCTACATATGAACCTCGTGTATATGTCGCATAATTTAAATCCGTACTATATTGATCAACTGTTCCAGAAATAAAACCAGCTATGGTCTGCGATAATACCATGGCTAAAATGACACCCGCCACAATATGCCATTTCTTAAACTTTATCATACATAAGAAATAGAACGGCACTGCAATCAATGCCAGATGGTGAATTTGATATGCCACAAACACGACAGCGAAATAATGCCAGATTTTCCTTTCGTACACATATTTTAATGCTAAAACAATAAGAAGGATTGCTAATGACGAACGCATCTGGATATAATCTCGGTTTAACAAGAATCGAGCTATATAATCGCATAATCCGATTAATGGAATAATACAATACTTCTGTAGCGATTTATATAGTAAGAACATAGACAAACCACCCATCACCAACAAATAGAAACGAGAACTATTGTAGATAGTTTTCACTATGGATGCTAAAAGATAATACCCTTTCTCAACATAACCGAAGGGTTGTAAGTTAAATGAGAATCCCCACAAATTGGGAACCCGTCTAAATGCTTCAACATAAACTCCTTCATCTGGCCATCGGTCACGATATCCTATAAGAAAAGTTAGAACGATACATGTCAAAATCAACAGGGCCTTCTGGTATTTACCCCTAAACTTGATCTCAACAAGACCAATAACTATAACATAAAAGAATACAAATAATAATTTCATTTGAATTGATATATAATGTGTTTGAACTTCGTTAAGAATGTAAAGAATCGAATTGATGGTTGATAAAAACCAGCAATAGAGAGAAACAATAATGAACTCTCGAAAGTGCTGATGTTTGACTTTTGTTTTAAAAACTGTTTGTAACTACCAAACACTTCCTTGAATCGTGCCGATGAATAATAAGACTTTCCCCCATAGAAGGCTTTAGATAATATCATGTACGAATGTTGTAGATGTACTTCTTCAGACAACGGAGTGTCACCAAGCAAAGAATCGAAGAGATCTCTCAGATGCAAATTCTCCTCATAGGTTCTATCTGTATATCTCAATGATAGTGAACCTTTATCATCACGAATATAATGATAAAAAGCACAAGGCAAATATGCCACCTTTACTTCATTCTTCAAGATAGTTGCAATCACATACTTATCCTCGCAGAAACTGATGCCTACAGGAAAGCTAACGTTATACTTACTATAACAGTTACGTCTTACGAGTTTGTTCCAGCAATTGCCATGAAGATGATGGAACAAGTCATGCAAAACTGCATTATGATCCAATGCGGAAGGTTGCTGTTTGATATATTTCTGACCTTTATATGTGTTTTCAAAAAAATCACATATCACCATATCTGCATCATCCTCCTTAGCCTTTTTATATAATTCCTCAAGCATGGCCGGCTCTACCCAGTCATCTGGGTCAGCATGGATAGTGTATTCCCCGACAGCATGATCTATACCTAACTGACGAGCAGAGGAAACGCCACCATTCTCTTTATGGAATGCCTTGAAACGCTGATCCTTCTGTGCATAACCATCAATCATCTCACCACATCGATCAGGAGATCCATCATCAACCATCAAGACCTCGAAATCTTTGAAAGTCTGAGCCTTCAAAGAATCCAAACACCGAAGAAGAGTATCTTCAACTTTATATATGGGTATTATAACTGATATCCGTGGCATTTATTTCTTGATGAATTTTGCATAGATTCTATCGGCAATAGGATTTAGCCTGTTTAACCCCACTCTATCCAACATATAATGAACTTTGAAACCTATCTTATTTGTATCTTCAAAAAGAGCAATAGGTTTATAACAAATTCTAAGATGATTATTATGTCGTACCCAACAATTTAGCAAGTACTCTGAAATATAACCCATTTCTCGTGGAGCTACACCAATACCAGCATCCACCCAACGCTTTTCCGCATCAAAAAGGACATTAAAAAGGAACTCACAATACTGATCTAATAACTCCTTCTTGCATATCATCATATTACAAAAAGACATCGTTGGTTCAAAGAACTCTTTGTAGTAGTCTTCAGCATATTCTGGGTATAAGAGCCTAATACTTGGCAGTATATTACGATATATAGCAAATTCTGGCACATCCAATGGATTAGTAAAGAAACCGCCAACAGCATATTTTTTCTTTGATGGTGAACCAAGTATTATATCTTTTTCACTTAAAGCATCTACAATTTCCTCTTGTTTTAAAATAATATCATTGGGATTTTTAACAACTCTAGTGTTTCGTGCAAAAAACCTCCTATAGTGAACCAGACCTGTAATATCAACATCATGAACATTCTTCCACACGTAATATAATGCCGTAAGTTCACAATATATATCGTTCTTTGATGAGATGTTATCAGGACTATAATCGTCTTTAACAGCACCTACAATATTAACATCTGCATGTTGGGCAGCCCCAACGTGTATTAACTGATAGCACTCGTCCCCATATTTCTCTGTTGGCTTATGAGAAGCCACATAAACTCGTATTCTATTCATATTTACCTAATATTCTTAATTAAATAACCTATTGAATCTGATTTGTATCTGTTAAGTTTCGTCATAACTGAATCATAAAAACCAATATGGCTTGGTGTGATATTCATAGCCTTGTTACTAACGATCTGTCTTTCTAAACCAAGTTCTTGCAGTAATGTCCTTGTTCTATTATCATTATCGCCATTAAAACAAGCAAAGTCTTTATTAAAAAGAATTGAAAAAACTTGCAGGTGAAAAGAATCACCACAAGTAAATGTAGCAAACTTAATTAGATTAAGGAACTCTTTAGGACCTACTTCGATAAAACGTTTCACATGATTGAAATTAATAATATCACGCTTATAATATGCCTTCTCGGATATAACTGGCAAATTAAGTATTTCGGCTATTTGATTTGCCATTTTTAGATAATGAGGAGAATGACCGAGATGAGTATAAAAGAAGACGTACTCCCCCTTGACAATTGGGGTGTCACCAGCCAGTTTGTCATAAATATCACGATCAAGTAACAATGTCGGATCACAAACGACTTCAACATTATTAACACCTTGTCTGCTTAACAAGTCACATAGTTTATTTTCTCTAACAGAAACGGCGGAGAAGTCTTGAATCATAAAACGAATGTGCTTCATGTCACATTTTTCAGGGAAAGGACCACATGAAGCTGCATACGAAATCTTCTTTCCTTGGAACCAATTCCCAAAATAAGCATCTCCACTATCAGGTGCGTTCGTATTCCATAATTGATCGCTGCCACAGATCAGCAAATCGTAGCGATTATTCAACTCCGACAACTCTTCTATGGTATGATATTCCTCTCTGACTTTCAGATCTTTAGCAAGGAAATCTTCAAACAAATGCCATTTTTTATATAAAGGTCGTATGGACTGAGGATACATTAGAAGCCTCTTCATTGATGCCAATGTCACATCACCCCTAACAAAACTGATTGGTTTATGATAAACTACTCGTTGTTGCTTCGAACGATAATTAACAATTTCCACCTCATGCCCTTGCTTCTCTAAATAGGTTTGTAAAGCCCATGCCTGAAGCATGGATCCATAGTTATGAGACCCATGAAAAGTAATGATTCCTATTCTCATATAAAATCCGTTACACTTTAAACACTCCGTGAGCAATACATTTCAATACAAAGGATAGAGATAACCCATATCTACTTCCCTTACGCAACCATTTAAAGGATGATGCTAACGGATGATTGGCAATGTCTTTAATAAGATCACCCGATGCCATACGTTCAAAGTATCCGTCATTATCGCTCTTGAGTGATTGATAAAGGACTCTGTCGTTATCATCCACAGGAATTATCTCATAGAAATTCCGGAACCAGTTACGTTCTTTCATGATTGCCTCCATTTTACCTTCAATATTAGAAGAGCTACTACTGATTGTCTGACTATTGACACGGTACTGAAAACCAGGTTCTCTTGTATTAGCTATTCCTTTCTGATCTGCCATCATATAGGCTGTAATCGCATCACTTCCCCAAGCATACGGTAAATCATAGAACCCTCCCTTTTCTCGCAGAACACTTGTACGGTAACAATAATCGCCAATAAACATGCTACGCCCTTCTTTTCTTCGTTGAATCATCTCATGAACAGATTCACGTTCTGGGCGTTCCTCTAATACTTTTACTATTTCTGACTTCTCATTGATAATCTCTGTCCTGGAATAGAAAACATCCATAACTGGATACTTCTTGATCAACTCATTCAAATCTGCAAGGAAATTGGGGGTTAACCGATCATCATCGCCCATACAAATGATGAAGTCTCCTTTTGCATACTCCAAACACTTATTCCAGTTGCCGACCACATGTTCTGCGCCAAAACCGATCTCGTTCTTATAATATTTTATCCTGTCATCATGAAAACCATTTACTATTACATCCAAATCTTCTGGAGAATGGTCATTAACAATGATTAGCTCATAGTCTATGTAAGTTTGAGCTAATACACTCTCAATACACTCTTTCAAGAAAGAGCTTTTAAATGCAGGTATGGTAACGCTAAACAACATGGGTAATAATTAGGCCTCAGATTTCCGTATATCAATTTGCAGGCGAACAAAATCAGTATATTTCATAAATGTCACATTTCTTTTCTTCAACATCAATAACATGGATTCAAATCTATCCAATAACGTATCGCCACTTTTCATCAAAATAATAGACTGAATCTTCCATTCTGGATGCTCTTTCAACGGATAGAATTCCCATGGATGCATATAAGTTGTAAAATATCCATCATGTTTTAACGTCCTTCGTATCATCCAATGATATAAAGAAATAGGCAATACATGATTGGACAGCCAAAATAAAGGAAATCTTATCAAAGGAGTAACAGATGCAGGAATCTGCAAAACACCATCTTTCATAAATGGAGTACGAGGTGTTTTAAGGTGCATATAGCGTCCAGGAATAAATGCAGGGTTTAATGAAGAATTATACAAGAAACCTGCTTCTTTTATAGAGTTATCTGACACTGGAAACATTCTCGGTTGCCTATAGCCGTTTGTTATACACCCCGATATCTCTTCTATGATTCTTTTTGATTCTACTACATCTGTTTCTTTAGGAACGAAATGGTCAACACCATGACATGCTATTTCATGGCCTTCATTTTTAATCCTTTCTATTATTTGAGGAGCGTTCTTAGCAAATGTGCCTGTTATAAAAAAAGTAGCACATAAATTATGTTTAAGAAGTAAATCTAATATCTTCGATGTGCCATATACAGAAACCTTCATCGACTCTTCTATGGATATTTCTACACCACGTTCACGTGGTAAGTCAAACTCCTCAATATCAAAACTTAATAAAGCAATAGGATTCATAAACTCTTTTATATACATTCTATATATTTAACCCTTTCTTTCTCTTCTTTAAGAATGGGTTTTACTATAATTAAATAATAATGATTCTTGATTTGCACTATAGCAGTATTACGAGGTTCGGATACACGTGAATTATATCTATTGATATATTTAGCTATATTTTTGTATATTATGGGCAGTTTCTCGAAATCATAAGATGAGAGTTGATACTTGACAAGATACTTACGATCGGGGGACATTACCTCTTTTGCGTATAATCCGCAATTATCCACGGTACTAAACTCGTTATATTTCATTGGATTTATAACAATATCATCATAGAGATCTTTAGGAAGATATGACACCTCCTTCTTTCCAAAAGTTGATGCTACAGCAGAATTGTTATCACAACCATTGTACCAAACATCTCGTTTGCAAAAATCCACGTGTCGCATGATATATGAATCCGCCCATTCTGGAATAGAATCAGTCCTAGTTAAAATCAATGTTTTGCTTGGCTGTAACAACTGCTGTTTGCAATCAATATAATTCTGATAATTAGCATATGAATAATAAACCAGGAAACTCGAATATATTAATGCAAAAATCCCCAACACATAACCAGCACAAATCATTGTCCTTGATACTGTAATTTGGTTTAACAATGCCAACAAAGCCAACAAAGAGTAAATTTCAATGGCATATCGTACTCGATTATAATGACAATCTGCGAAGAAGAAAACCCATAGTGAAAACAGGGCAACAAGAACATATAGCCATGAATTCTTTACATAGGCAGAATAGATTGCTCCTTTTTTCCATCTAATGTACAATAAACTCAACAAAAAAAACCAAAAGATTCTGAGTTGAGTTAATACTACTCCAACTGTTGTAAACCGATGGAATAAAGATGCACCTACACTTTCACCACCCTGTTTTTCAAGACTATATAATACAGCAGGTGAAAAAACGGTTAATGCAACACCCAATAAAAAGAAAAGAGCCAACGGAAAAAATGCTTGCCTATAAACGTGACGTATATTATACATCAAATAACCTCCCACAACCATTCCGATTGGAATAACAACAGCTTCGTTTGTCCATCCCAAGAATAAACATATAATACCTAATACCCAGTGCCACCATTGTATTTGATTATTCCAATAAACCTTTAGCAAATAAAGATAGAACAAAGAAAAAACTATTGCCCACAAATAATTAAAACTACCTGTAAACCACAAAGTGGTTTCCTTAAATGATGGAACTAAAAAAAGTATTAAAGAAAAAGACAGCACATAGTTAAACAACGTGAGTTTCTTCGTGGCAAGTCTATTTATTAGATAAACCAAAAGACAAAAGAGCAAGGCATTAATCACATTAAACACTCCTTTCCCCAGGATTCCATCAAATATCTGGAGGAAGAAATGAGGGACAAACCTTCCGCTATGATACAAATAATGATTGTACTGAGAAATCAACACGTCATTAAGATCCCTAATTGGGTATTGATAGTCAATAACATCATTTGCCCCTCTAACAAACTTATAAACATAGTCATCCTGTAATGACTCTGGTGTATATAAGTTCATGAAATAAAGAACAATATATACTAAAAGAAGGAATATAAAGACAGGATACCGCTTCATCTATATTGTTTAATTACCTTCATATTCACCTACCACATATACTGGTCTGTTTTTAGTCTCAGTGAATATCTTTCCTAAATACTCACCAATAATCCCTAAAGACAACAACTGTACACCACCCAAAAACAAGACAACTGTCATCAAAGTAGGATATCCTTGAACAGGATCTCCATATACCCATGTGTTTATAAGCGTATAACACATAAAGACAAATGCCGCTAAGGAAACAATTAACCCCAAGACTATGGAAATCTTCAAAGGTGCCACTGTGAATGATGTTATACCATCGATAGCTAATGAGAACAACGATTTTAGACTCATGGACGACTCACCTGCAATTCTGTCTTGGGTTTCGAAATCAACGGATGTCTTCTTAAAACCAATCCAACAATACATACCTTTGGTATATCGCTCTGTTTCACGAAGCTTCTTCAGTTCCTCAATACATTTCCGATCCAGCAGTCTGAAGTCGCCCACATTTTGTAGAATCTCCACACGTGTTGTCTTCTGAAGAAGGTTATAATATGTTAATGATAGTCTTTTCCGTAACCAACTCTCTTTACCCCGAGTGATTCTTTTACCATAAACATCCTCGTATCCTTCTTCCCATTTCTTTATCATTTCCGGAATCACCGATGGCGGATGTTGCAAATCAGCATCCATGATAACAACGGCATCGCCCTTAGCATAGTCAAAACCTGCTAGCATTGCAGCTTCCTTACCAAAGTTACGAGACAAATCCACATAACAGAATCGTTGATCTTCTTTTCTTGTTTCTTTAATTATGGAGATTGTATTATCCCTACTCCCATCATTTACCAAAAGAACCTCCCACTCATATTGATGTAGCTGGTTCATCAATCTCTTCAATGCCCCAGATAATGCTGGCAAAGAATCCTGCTCGTTATAGCAAGGAATTAAAATAGTTATCTTCTTCATGTTTAACTGTTTTAAATGCAAAAAAGCGTTGCCCTAAATAATTAATAACTACAAACAATCCGCTACCAAATAGCATTGCAATATTCTCTATCCATGCGACTGACAAATTAGCCCCCATATGGTATAAAAGCCAGCGAACACAAGGTTTAGCCAAACCGAAAGCAATGAGATAGCAAAGACCAATATGGATAGCAAAACGGATAGCCGGTCTCCATCCTTTTTCTTTATTCTTAAAAGTAAAATATTTATTCAAGAAATAACTGAGAATACTTGCCAGAACATAGTTTGATGCAGATGAAAACCAATAACCAAAGTGGAACACATTGTAAAAAATGAGCATAATCGCTGTCCCTACAATAGTATTGATGACTCCAACTATGATGAAACGGCTAAAAGAATTATTTAGTATCATATCATTGTAACACTGGCTATCAAGAAAACTATCATATACTCTTGACAACAAAAACTACCTGGATATAGGGGATGTTAAACCAGAAAAAACACCGCGACAAATCGCACATAATTTCTTCCATTTGTTGTTCTCTCCCAATATAACTGTTACCAAATGATTATTCATCCAAAAGCGAAGAAAGTTCCTTTTTAAATCTTTTGTCTCCTTATACTTTCTTATAACAATTATATGGTTCCTATATATTTCATACAATCGTGATGGAGAATAATTTAAAAGATGCAGCTGTTTACCAAACACTCTTTTAACAGATGGGTTACCCAACGTATGTTCCAACTTATATCCACCAACACGGTAGCACTTGATTCCTAATTCTTTTGCATGATAACAATACTCTATATCAAAAGCATCTATTCTAAAATCTTCACGCCAACCACCTACTTTATTAATTGTATCAACAGATTGCAACATACCAGAATTAATCAAGTATCTTACTTCTGAAAAACACGTGCTAGTATCTCCATAAGTATTCAGATTAGGTCCCCATATACCAGATGGACATGATGTATTATAAATGGTTTGTTGTAAAAAGCCATCAAAATTCTCCCAGACAGAATCCTGATCCATGGTCAACAAGTAATCATACTTGTTTTCCACAGCGTATTTCCATGCATAATTAAGAGCATGAGTTATTGAATTCTCTTCTTCGCCATGATAGCTGACTTTAGAATCCGAAACGTATCTATATTGAGGTCTATCGTTTAAAAGAGTGTTCTCCCATATAAGAATCTCGTCAACGTAATTGATGATGCTTTGGATATTCTTAATTAATAAGTCCTTATCTGGATAATATGTAACAATAATAGATATTAATCTAATCTCTTTTTTCATATTCATCTTCTTTTTCACAAATCTGCTTAACTATCTTTGCAGGATTCCCTGCTGCAATAGAATATGCAGGAATATTATGTGTCACTATACTCCCAGCACCAATGATACAACCATCTCCTATAGTTACACCAGGTAATATGCATGAGTTTTCACCAATCCACACATTATTTCCAATAATTACAGGACCCTTGCTTAATAGTTTTCTCTTAGCCCATGGTGTTTGGGGATTATCAGAACTCAATAAGCCATGAGAATGATCAGTTATCAAGACACTCGAACCAATTAGGACATCATCACCTATAGTAATTTGATTAATACAGCCAATATGACAATAATAATTCAAAGTAACATTATTACCTATTTGTAATTTAGGCCTATACTGTTCATTTAAGTAAGAATCAAAGCACTCTATTCTCAGACCTGGACCTGTCGAAAAGCTATCACCAACTTGAATGTACTTTTCACCATAAAGATACAAAGGCCATCGTATTATAGCCTTACGACCTACACAAGATACTTTAGAGCAAAAAAATGTAGTCGCAGCCTTATCTTTTATATATTTAATCCTTCCAATATTCTTGCCTAATAATCTACCTAAAAACGATAAAAAAATATCTGTTGTTCTCATATAAGTTTATATTGGATCTAAAAAATCGTGTACTATATTTCTTCTTATGTATGTAAAGAAAAACGATAATAAATAATGATTCTAAACGTCATGAGATGCTATCTTTTATTCTATACCTCAACTTACAGCACCTTGGAAAAAACCTTAATAATAGTATTTTTATTGTATCGACATAACTATTCTCATTTGTGTGAATCAAATCAATCAATGGTGTTTCTTTTAGCCTATGATAATACTCTTCAAAATACATATGATAATCCTTTGTTTTCATTATTTGAATTAGAAACAGATATAATCTTTTATTTCTATATTGCATGATTGTATGACTCAATTGTGGTTTATGCCTCATTAAAGCCTCTGTTGCCATACTTTCATAATTTTCAATTACGTCTATCTCCAAGGGCTTTATCTTATTCTGAGTTATACCTCCAGGTGTACACCTATAATAATAGCCTACATAAGGTATCTCAACCATATTCTGTTTTTTCTTCTCCAAATTAAAAGATAGGTCAAATATGAATAAAGAGTCTTCGTTCAATAAACCTTCTCTAAATTTCAGACCTTCCAACAACTCCCTTTTATATAATTTAGACCATATAGTGAAGTTTACTTTAGTTGGTAACAACAAAAAGGGGAATTCATTATATGTTATCACCTTCTTCGTAGAAACCATCCAACTTTTATTATAAGGACTTATATTCCCTTCTTTATCATAGAATACGCCACATGAGGCTATCCCAATTCCTTCATCGTTAAAACAGGACAAGAGTTTTTCATACATATTCTTATCTATATAATCATCACTATCTATGAATCCTATATAGTCTCCTTTCGCAACTTTAAGGCCAGTATTTCTTGCAGAACTAACACCTCCATTGTTTTTGTGTATAACTCTTATTCGAGAATCCTTTTCAGCCCATTCATCACAAATCCTTGGACTATTATCGGAAGAGCCATCATTTACTAGTATTATTTCTATGTCCTTATAGGTCTGATTAACAACAGAACTAACACATTGATTTAGATGTTTCTCAACGTTATAAACTGGTATTATTATTGATATAAGCATAAGAGAAAAATACAATAAGTAGAAATATCTAATTGGGATTCCTTTTTAACATTAGTGAAATAATACGCACATTAAAATCACGCATTCCCTGAGAAAATAAACAAAACTCTCCCCATAGAAGAATTGAGACAACAATAAATATCAATAAACCATAGAGGAAAAACTCCAAATAGCTAGAAAAGACAGAAGGTAGGAACAAATTAAACAAAACAGATAACCCTATAACATTTGCCACGATAAGTAAATGACGTTTAATTACAGGGATGAAATAATACTTGGGAGAATGATTTATGCCTAATTTAAAAAGCATATAGGGCTTCCATAAATATACGATTAGTAACTGCGACAAAATATTACCCATGATAACCCCCTTGAATCCAAATAGATAACCAAAGCCGATTGCACCAATTAAGTTTATACACATCTCAGCAAAGGGAGCCCATACATCTTGAAATAAACCGAAGCCACTTATATACTGGTCGACAGTAGTACGCGTTAGGCGAATAAAACTTTCAATAATAAGCAAAGAAAGAAACACCCTTCCCATAATATACTGTTTCCCTATCCACAAAGCAAAAAACGGGTGTATTAAAAAATACACACAAACCAGAGTAACAGAGATAATACAAAAACGTGAATCATATAATTCCCAGAACACCCTGAAAATGCGTTGATTATCTTTTGTCGCAATAAGACTACCTATACCTGCAGCTACTGATGCAAAAACCATTTGAACGACCTGACTTACTTGAGTTAGGACAGTGTTGTAGTTCCCATAACAGCCTATGACGGCTAATGAAGAAAATGCATACATAATGAGAGGACTCAATTGCAAGAGGATAACTCCTGACAACTTATGGAGAAACAGCTGCTTCGTCTTCTTCAACACCCCCGGCAACTCTTTTAGGAGTTCCTTTCCTTTATAACCAGAAGTCTTCAACCAAGGATATTCTTTTTTCAGTATATGATTTAACCATAAGCAACCAAAGATTGTACTGATTACGCTAGTGAATAGAGTGAACACAAAAGGATTGACAACTAAAGGCAAGAAGATAATCTCAATTACTTTAATCAGGATGCTAAAGCCTCGAGTGGCAATGGTAACCTTGTATCCTTTTTGATCTGCATTTAGAACAATGCTCTTATAGTTAATGAAATACCCCAACATTGAACTGAAAAGCATAACACTGAATGTGGCATATGCATACCACATCGGCAGGTTCATGTTTTTGAACATGAGGGGAAAGAAGGCCATTAGAATAAAGGCACCTCCTATAATCAAATAAGCAATTCTCCGGTAAATCCATCCCTGTAAGGCGACATTCTTATTTATAGTCTGATAGTCGTTATTATTGAGTGGTTCATATAAGAAATACAATACAGCGGCACCTACTCCCAATTCTGCCAGATTAAGAAATCCAAATAGATTGGAAGCAGTAGTGTTCAATCCCAACACATCCACGCCAAGACAGTCAAGATATACCTTTCTTGACCAAAAGCCAAGTATCATCTGTAATACATAGTAGAACACTGACACTTGAACGTTCTTCAGGCTTTTTATTGTGCGAGATTCATTTTTCATACTATAAAGGTGTCTCCTAATGAAACAAGGGATTTGAATCTATCCCAACTGTATGCTGAACGGTGACGGGATCAGTTCCTGTTACCAGAAACTACCACTGATATCTTAACTGGACTATTATTCACTGATATGGTAGAATCTATATAGGTGTCCCGAAACGGAACGAATAATAAAGTGAACTCTATAGCTTATAATACGTACAAGGGATGTATGTATCATATTTGGATCTGCTTGGAGGATCATTCTTTCTTACCACCTAACAGATAGCACGTCAGGAATGGACTGAGACGAATGACATTGCCAACTACCATAGCAAGAATCATGACCATGCAAGCAATGACTGTGGTGATGAAGAACTCAACTGCAGGATTAGGATTAGATGCGAACCAGTTTCCTAAGACGCTCAGATTTCTAGGAAGGAGGAAATAGTGAATCATGTAGATGTCCATCGTTCGCTTTCCTATGAACTGCATGCAATATCCTAACTTCGTTGTACTTCGGAAAGAGTCTTCGTGCTTTCTGAAGAAGGTGAAGATGACTGTGATGCTCAGAATTCCATATATAAGCATGTTCAATGGCTGCCAAATACGCAGCGTTATCTTATTGGCACAAAAGACCATGGCGAAAAAGCCTAAGACAAATAATGCCATCCAATAGCGATTGTCTGTCAGCTTCACGAATGAATCGAAATGTTTGCGAATCAAGATGCCGATACAGAAGAACAGAAAGAATCGCCAGTTCTTCATTCCCAGATAATGGAACAGATCTGTCCCTAACTGGGTTCGCTCAATTAGCTCATGGGAAAATGAGATGCAGAATATAACCATGGCGAAGAGCAACAAGAAGAGATCGTATGCCTTACCCTTCTTGACAACCAGATTGGTGACTGCATAGAAAACATAGAAATAGAACAGATGGATAGTAAACCAATAGCCTGCATTGGAAGGGGCTAAAGCGGTATCTATACCATGGCCTCTCCACCAACAGAAGATGGTACAGAAGATAACAGCGGGGATTATCAACTGAACAAACTTTTTTTTCAATAGTGTTCCTACTGAACTCAACGACCATTCAGCATCTTTCTTATAGGCAACATAGCCGCTAACAAAGAAGAACAATACCAGAAAGAAGTTAACGAGAATGTTGGTAAACGAATCCTTGCCATCGGCATGATAGCCAAAGGACCAAATGTGAGCATACACCACTAAATACATGGTGAATCCACGTAGTGCATCAACGTACTCTATTCGTTTAGTATTTATTATTTCGGGCATTTTTTGTAATTGAAAGATCTAGTTCTAACAAGCTGGAAAATGAATACTAATAGCCTTGAGGATTCTTACTTTGCCAATTCCAACTGTCTCGGCACATTTCTTCTATTCCATATTTCGCCTCCCAGCCTAATTCGGCCTTGGCTTTAGCAGGATTACAATAACATGTAGCTATGTCACCTGGTCTGCGGGGCATAATAACGTATGGAACATTTACGTGGTTCACCTTCATAAAGGCATTCACGACATCCAACACACTATAGCCATGGCCTGTGCCTAGATTATAGATAGCGAGGCCGCACTTGCGGTCTATCGCCTTCAGGGCTGCCACATGGCCTGAAGCGAGATCGCAGACATGTATGTAGTCACGTACGCCTGTACCATCTGGTGTATCGTAGTCATTGCCAAAGACTCCAAGCTCTTTTCTGATGCCTACTGCTGTCTGGGTGATGTATGGCATGAGGTTATTGGGAATACCATTGGGATTCTCTCCAATCAGAGTGGACAGGGGACAGATACTGTTTTAAAAACCAAACTTTTTGGATTAAAAGTGAGGCATTTTAACAATCCTTGTCTATTTATTGCATTTACACGCAGCATTCATGCCCTGTTTTCAATGTAAATTGCGACAGGGCTCTGCTGTGATGTGAGATTCAGTGCTTAGCGAGTTCCATAACAACAATCAGTGTATGGCGTTTATCGTCTGCGGCGATGTTTTTCTGATGTTTACGGGTGCAGCCGCACTGGCTCTCCTCAGCAGTGTGCTATGTTTTATGATTATTTCTTTGTTATTTAAAAGGATTTGATTAACTTTGCAGCCATCAAGGGAAGACTGCGTTCTGCGGCTATTCTTCAGCCAATGTTCCAACATCTATCCCGTGAGGCTGGCCTTCAGTGGTTTCAGCCTCTTTCTTTTGCCTATTACATGCAGGCTTGTCACGTGTCGGGTCATACTTCTCTCCGCTTTTCCAAAGGCTGTATATGAGCAGTAGTAGCTTGCGCATGGTGGCTGTCACTCCAATCATTTTCGACTGTGTATTTCTGGCACACAGACGCCCATAGAAATCTTTCATCTGAGGATTACACTGAGTGCTGACAATGGCAGGAAAATAGAGTGCCGTCCTGATGTGTACGTTTCCCTGCTTTGAGATGTGACGCTTAGGGTCAACAGGTCCCGACTGATGTGCAGGAACATCAAGCCCTGCATATCTTGTCAGTTGCTTGCGGTTAGTTATCAGCGCAAAGCCATTTGTCTCTGCAACCACTGTAACTACAGTCATAAAGCCTACGCCATTGATGGTGGTGATACGGTCAATACGCTCTGGCAGTCCTGGTTCCTGCTTAATCTTCTCGCGGATGGCCTTCTGGTTGCTGACCAGTTGCTTGTCTATCTCGTCGATGAGTTTATTATAGTGCTTGACGATGCTCTTCTCCGCAGTCTCGCTATGTGCGAGTGCCTCCAGATGATTCCTCAGTTCAGTCTTGACCTTGCTGATGTCGGCCACAAAGCGCGTCATCTGTCGCAGTTCCCTGTAGATTGGAGATGGCGGTGTCCAAGGTTTAAGACGCTTGTCCAAGCAGCCCAACATCCCAAGAGTATAGGCATCCATGTCATCGGTCTTTGTGAGGATACCCTCGTACTTAGCAAACTCACGGGCCTTGTTAGGCAACACAACGCAGACGTTCAGACTGAGTTTGTTCAGATGGGATGCCAGCTGCTCGTAATAGACACCGGTGGGTTCCATCACATAGCGCAGGGGATAGCCCTTCAGAGCCTCTTTACGGCTCCATTTGACGAACTGGTTGAAACCAGTCTTGTCGTTGTTAAACACTACAGGGGCGGTAGAGCATCCCTGATCGAACTCATACATACACAGGCAGGCCGTGAACGTACCCTTTGCAATGTCGATTCCCACGCACTGCATAAACCACTTGCCAGGTTCGAAATTCGGTTTCATACGGTTTGAATTTTGAGTTAATAATGTTGATGATTATAGCCTCAAATCCTCACCGCCTTTCCTCTTGTATATACTCTGAATCATCCTCTGCCATACCTGAGCGATGTCCTCTGATACTTCGTCCTGGCTCCAAAGATCTGAAAACGAGGGTGGAAGTTTGATCTGTCCCACGACATAGCCGATGCTTATCTAGGTTCCTGACTTCTCACCCCCAACGGCATAAATCTCTAGCAAAGCTACAAAACTTAAACCGTATTGCATCCATCTGCAAGAATTATTTTATGAAAATGGAACAATCTCTATAATCGGATGCAAAGGTAAGAGGTTCCTGTCACCGGGTCTTATTAACCTCTTTTCCTAATATCTGTTCTGGGTAATCTCTGATTACTGAGTTTATGTCCTTACCTGCCCACTCTCCATTGCTGATAATACTGGGACTGGATGGCACTGCACTTACTTCCCAACTCTCGCCTATAGGCTCATCAGAAGGCTCAAGACCTTTGTATGGTCTTAACTGGTTACCGCCCCAGATAACTGGGTGGAGGTTGGGTTGGAAGAGTAATGGGTAGAATTGCATTATGTATCTATGTCGCCGATGGCGAGAAATTGAACAGAATCTAATTCAAATTGAAAAAATTATATCTCACACAGAGAACAGTATTTTTATAACGCACACAGATCGCACAGATCTCACAGATTTGTATTTGTGTGGTCGCCTTGCGGCGAGAAATCTTACAAATTTAGTCCAAATCTTACAGAATTATTATTTAATGGTCCCACAGAACCAACGGTCGGCGCTTTAGGGGAAGCCAAATGGCGGAAATGGCGAAATTTTTATTCTCACGCAGAGACGCAGAGGGCGCAGAGTTTTATTCGAACACGGATTGAACGGATTGAACGGATTGATTCTATTTTTGGAGTTCACGGACGATGTCTTCAACGATGTACAGATCACTGAAGGTGTAAAGGAGTGTGGATGGATCGTGCAATAGTTCATTGGTCTTTGATGTATAGAAAACATCTAATGCACGTTCTGGTGTGATATTGAGGCGTTCTGACAACAATGTCACTATCCGTCCTATCTTGTTCCACATTAATAAATCGCTCAACATATTATTATAACGTATATGATTCTATGAATGAGACACATTCGTCAATCACCTTTTGATTGGCAATACATATTTGATTATTAGGCTGATGTCTTGACAACTCACGCAATGCTATTTCTAACGGCATCAAATTGGCCATATATGCCTCAACAACATCTATCACTCGGTCGTTAGCTACTCCTCCTTCAATTACATCGTATTTTGCTACATCAAGATTACCTAATCGATTGGCTACTATATATTGAAGCCACTCATTGTCATACTGCTCGAAGCAGTGATAGCTGAATTGCGACTGGACTTTGCTAATATCGAATTCATAAACATTTACAATGCCTACTTCTTCTCGAATTCGCTGCATTCGGTCAGCCCATGTTTCAGCTTGGCTTTTTATGTCGGTAACATAGAAGCCCTTACCAAAATCGAGTCGTTCTCTGCCTGCTGCAACAATAGGGTGCTCTATGATTGAAGTGCCACCATGGTATACTATCATGATACTTCCTCCTCTAGTTTGGCCTCACGAATCTGAAGGGCTTGGATAATATCATCGGTTACAACTTCACGACTCTGAGAATGAAGGGCCTCATAACTGGGATAAATAAGATCCCGGAACAGTTCTACACGTTTCATACGCCTGTATGCTACACTCGGAGAAATATTGAGTCTTCTTGCTACAGACTCAACGCAAGAAGACGCAAATATATTTTGCAATTCTTCTTTTGATGGGTAGCAATACCCATTATCTGCCATGAGTCCTGTTGGGTAACTGTTTATAGGCGCTGGGGCGGGTTCCTTGAGGGAATCGCTCTGGGGCTCAATGGGGGGGTAGGGTTTCTTGGACATGTATGTCAAAAATTATTCTCTGCGAGAACTCGGCGCTCTCTGCGTGAGGTGAAAGTCTATTGGGGGAAGGGTTATAGTGGTAGGGTGAGGACTTTTTCGATGATGGGGGCCATGTCATAGTACTTGTATTCGGCAAGGCGACCGCCGAAGAGGACAGTTCCTCCCCTGTCCTCCCCAATAGGAAGGGGGCTAAGATCCTCGGGAAACATAACATTTTCTTGATGAGCGAGCTTTCGGTAGGCTTCCACCAAAGCATTATTAGAGTCGTTGTTCACGGGGTAGTAGGGCTCCATACCGTCTTTGTACTCGGTGCTGTACTCTTCGCTGATGACGGTCTTGGGACAGTTATAGACTTCCTGACCGAACATCTCGAAGTGCTTGTGCTCGATGACACGGGTGTAGGGCTCATCATGACTGGTGTAGTTAACCACGGCGTTGCCTTGGTAGTTGGGGGTGTTCTCCACGCGGGTCTTGAAGGAGACGGTGCGCCAGTCGAGCTTGCCGAAGCGATAGTCAAAGTACTGGTCAAGTTGACCTGTATATACGAGATTGCTGGCAATCTCTTTCCATGCTTCTTGGATCGTCTTCGACGAGAAATCCGACAAATCTATTCCAAATTGAGCAAAATCCTTAATGGTCTTATCTGTTATGGGGGCAAAGAAATCGGTGTCTGTTAGGGTATCCACGCCTTCGAGGAGACCATCGATGAGTTTGTTGTAGCCTCCGATGGGGATGCCTTGGTACTTGTCGTTGAAGTAGTTGTTGTCGAAGACAAGGCGGACGGGCAGGCGTTTGATGATGAAGGCGGGGAGATCGGTGCACTTCCTACCCCACTGCTTCTCGGTGTATTCCTTGATCAGTTTCTCGTAAATATCCTTACCTATCAGCACTTGTGCCTGCTCTTCGAGATTGCGGGGCTCAGTAACACCATCGGCCTTCATCTTGGCAATGGCCTCGGCTTTCTGCTCGTCGATCTTGGCTTGCGCCTCCTCGGGTGTGGTGACGCCCCACATCTGGTAGAAGGTGTTCATGTTGAAGGGCAGGTTGTAGAGCTTGCCCTTGTAGTTGGCCACGGGGGAGTTGGTGTAGCGGTTGAACTCGACGATGGAGTTCACGAAGTCCCATACTTGCTTGTTGGAGGTGTGGAAGATATGGGCACCATACTTATGTACGTTAATACCCTCTACACTCTCACAATAGACGTTACCACCAAGTTGGGGGCGTTTGTCTATGACGAGGCAGGTCTTGCCTGCCTGACGGGCTTTGTAGGCGAAGGTGGCGCCGAAGAGGCCGGAGCCTACTATCAGATAATCGTATTTGTTATTCATATGTCTCACACAGAGAGTATTTGTTTTATCTCACACAGAAAGCACGGAAAGCACAGAAATTTTAATTGCCATGCGGATTGAACGGATTGAACGGATTTATGGGGTCTGCTGGCGCAGAGAAATTGAACAAATCTAGTACAAATCTTACAGAATTATTATTTAATGGTCCCGCAGAAATAGCAGAAATAGCAGAAATTGTGTTATAGGAGCTTGTGCCTGTTCCAATAATGAGAATACTACCCTAATTCCGCTATCATTTCAGCTACAGTTTCTTCAACTTTCAGACATGCTCTTCTAGCACTCTCGTACAAATTGAATAACACAAAATAATCAGAAGAATTTACATACTCTCTTATCACATCAATATTCTCACCTTTGCTATTCCATATCATCAAAGATACTGATTCATTTACGATTTTCTCCTTGTTTGGTAATGTCTTGGAAGGTCTATACTCAATCGAAACAGAATTATTCCCAATAGTCGCCTTATACTCATTATAAAGCCTGCCTTTTTCCCATATGATCTTTCGATCTTTAGTAGAATCCTGCAGCTTATTTACTAAACTATGATACTTTGTAATCATATTGTTTAATTATTATCTTGGATGCCCTGCGGGCAGAAATCCAACAGAATCTGATTCAAAATTGAACAAACTATTATTTAATTATGTCCCACAGAAATGGCGGAAATCCATGTAACAGGGCATTGGTGTCTGTTCCAACTTATGCTGTGCAACTGTGTTTCATTATTCAAATTTTATGCGCATATAACAATATACCGTGCCATACCAACTACCTTCAATGGTCTGAGGATTACCATGTTGAATATCATAGGAGGCACCAAGTTTGCTAGTCCATAAACCATTAGATAATTGTCTTGCAGCATGAGTACATTCAGTCGTTCCAGGTATTACATAAAGAGCTATTTTCCGATAACCCTTTTCAAAATCAGGCGTGTCACATTTCTCATATCCTTTCAACCTAAATGCTTCCACGAAGCGTTCTACTTCCGTACTTGCATTCTCATCAGGCCAATAAGTAACAGCGTCAAGCACCATTGCTGGCTGTCCTTTTGGTGGCCACATCCAACAACCTTTTATTTGATATGCCCATGCGATACAATTGTAACTTGGATCTTGTGGACTAGTAATCCTGAATTCTTTGTCATAGCCCAGTCCAGGGAATTCCCCTATTACATCAATCCTTGCCGCTTCAGTTCCTTTACCCATAATGTACATGCGTCTTTTATGGTTACGTCTGGATTGTCCGTGATTTTAGCACCGAAGATAATATTCAACGCCCATACTAGTGTTGAGGGTTGAGTTTCTATTGAAGCACCTATAAAAGGAACGGCTCTTACACCCATTGCTATAATAGCTTGAAAATCACGTTGGTTAACAATCCCTTCAACGGAAGAGAGGAAACGAGTATGCTTACGCCATGATGCTAATAAACTTTCAAAAAGTAATTTATCACTTATCTGGGCCTCAGCAGGATCACTAACTTCTGCCAGATACTTCGAGGTAATATGATTATTGATGATAGCATAGACATTACTATACTGATCAACATCTGCGTACATGTTTTGGGGTGAGGCAGCCATAAGTCCAAAGGCTAATGATACTGGCTTCCATCCCTGCTTTATAATACTCAATTGCATAGTGCTAAAGTTTTATCGGTGAGATTTCCAAAGAAAATAGTATTTTTAATATTACGAAGTTTTTCCATTACGTCTGATATGGAATCTATATCGAACAAGATATTTGTGCGGTTAAGCACATCTATATCGAAAATGTAGACGAACTTGTCGGGAAGATGATCAGCACTCTGATTCACAATTGAATAAATGTCGTCCTCTACATCAAAAGTCAACTTGAAACCATATTTTAACAGAGAGAAAGGTAAAACGCCCTCATTGGATGAAGAGACTATTTGAGTGTTGAAATACTCTGATGGGTCATTAAACTCCGACATATGGAACTGGTTGATGAAACGAATAGAAGATCTACGAATAGTAACACTTTCTAGAGCTGGCTTAAGTGTGTTAAGAATCTTTAGTACAAACTCCTTAAAAACGCTCCAACCTTCATAACTTTTTTCGGAGGTATATGTTATCTCATTCTCTGTCAATGACAATTTCTCTTTCTGGTCAGTCGTGTAATAAACATATCCTACACGTCTAGTATCAGTCACTCCACTAATCTGAGATTTACCTATCGAGATTCTTGTAGATAGAGGAAGCTGTATGCTTGATTCAATATTGTCATTGCGCCCAGGGAAATCACGTCTAAGCATCTGGTCATACTTCAAAAAATCCTCTAATTTGACAGCTCCTGTGTCAAACTTTAACTGAAAAATCGCAGTAACCACCGGCGGATTACTTAGCTGTTTCCATTTTTTCTCCATATCTTTATCTATTGTTTAACTCTCTTTAAGAACAGGAAACATGTTAATGTGTCTAGCCCTGTACTAAAACTCTCTACAGATATTTATGATACCAAATCTTTATATCATAATAATATGACTGCAAAAAACCATCATTTTACCTTAATGATGCGAAAGACAGGACAGGCTTTATCTCCTCTTTGTATTATCCTTCCCCTTACCTGTACTTGAACGTTATCAGGAGTCATAAAAGGTTCGGTCAAAACAGAATCTAAACTAGCTGCTTTGTTATGATTTGTTTCCAAAGCATTTTCCATCAAGTTCATCAAGAAAACAGACTTTAGGAAAATAGTCTGGAATTCATCAAAACTAAGTGATTTGAAACCTGTTTGAGGACGAAAAGAAATAATACGATGTACTGCATCAATGGTATATAATGAATGAGCAAATGCATTTCTAACACTGGAATCATAACATGACTCCACAAGTTCACCGATTTTAAGTCCACATCTTTTTAGCAGTTCAATAATTCTATCATTCATAAATTTATCTTTCTTCCTCCATGGAATCTCAATATTCCAAAGATAGCCATTGCCAGAAACAATAGAAGCCATTCTACACATTGACTTAATAAAATAGGAAGAATCCCATAAGTGGCAATAGATCATCAATTCAATATGTAAATCGTCTATTCCCTGCTCACCTTCGTAACAAAACCCATCCTTACGATAGTTCCTGTTTAGATAATGAAGATAGAATTCTGTACGTGACTTGTCGTAAAGTGTATCTAGATTATAATCTACGACATAGTCTGTATCATTGTATCGATTAATCCCAGGAATTACATCACCTCGACCAATAAACAAGATATAATCGGTGTAATATTTTGATGCCATAAGCTCATAGGCTTCATCTATAGCTTCTGCTACAGTTTCATGTAATTCTAATAGCATATTACTGTCTTTTATTAGCAAGAAAGCGTGACAGACCTGTCACTGAATTAAACACGTTGTAGTGGTCCTCTGAATGGACAGGAGGCACCATCAGGATTCTAATTCTTGTTATTAATAGTCTTTGGGATTCTTACTTTGCCAATTCCAACTGTCTCGGCACATTTCTTCTATTGCGGATTGGTCAAAGGGAGGATGTGGTCTATCTAGTTCCTGCTTCACCAACAAGACCACGTACCATATTTCTTAACTCCTCTTTATTAGGTAAGAATAATTCATACTTTGAGACAAAAAGGTTTGAATCCATGCCATATGTGATGCCAGGAACCTGTCCTCAGGCATCTATGCCCCCTGGCATCTTCTTTCTGGCGATGTAATTCATCTACTGTCCATCCCTCAGAGATACACTCTTTCTCATAGAAGTCACGTTCGAGTTGGTCATCTATTGTCACCAACTCACAGATATGCGACCAAGTCAACTTGTCTGACGTCTGACATGTTGATGCAGATTTTTCAGATGTCTGAATAATTGGGGCTGAATTATCAGATATCTGAAAATTTGGATACAGCAGGTAGAATTTACGCATGTTGTTCAGGTTTGGATGGCTGTATCCACGCCCTACCTTTGCCCTAAGCAACTTAGCAAGATTCGACAACAATGACGAGCCATACTTAGCACGAGCACCGCCTTGCTGTTCAAACTCTACGATGTATTGACCTATCTTCCAATATGTATTCTTAATTGTTTGATTAATGCTGATAACCAAGGCCTGCTTGCCTTCTTCTATCACCTGCACAATCTTGTCGGCCAAAGATGACAGATCTGGATCAGGTAGTTCAACCTTATAACTATCTATTTCTTTTGACATGCTCCTATAACGTTTCTTTTGACATCAGTAGTGACAGATATATTAATAAAGGAGACGGAGGACTTTTTCGATGATGGGGGCCATGTCGTAGTACTTGTACACGGCAAGGTGGCGCCGAAGAGGCCGGAGCCTACTATCAGATAATCGTATTTTTTATTCATTTAGCTCACACTGAAACATATTTATATCTCACACAGAAAGCACGGAAACCACAGAAAGGCATATGATAGGTAATTGTCGACTAAAGAGTGACAGTACATATATACTTTAGGAACTCATTAACATCCTTGAAAGTTACTTCTGGTATCTGGGCAGGTATTACTTTGGAGGTGATGAGAGAAATTCGTTCAGAAACTCATCGGCTGTAATGTGGCGGATATCAAATTCGTTGAAACCCTTACTGTCACGTGTCAATATGATATCGGCATCTATGGCTATATTTCTTTGTAGTCTCCGTATATACTCTTACGATTGGCTGGAGACATGGCAATGACTTCGGCAGAGAGTTGGTAGTTATCCCATACGTGGGCAATACTATCGGTTTCCTCTTTCTTACGAGCTGAGGATAATTTGTCGACTAAATACTTAATGGCCATGGGAATGTCATCTATACTTACCTTGGAGAGCATAGAGAGTAAACTACTCCTTGACATGGTATAGGCAGAATTGTCCGTATAGACCGCAATGGGTTCTGATGCCATGGATGGGGAATCAGATTCTAATGGTTTATACTTTTTGCTCATGATATATCGGGGTTGATTGTTTGTCACACGGAAAGGGCGGAAATTATTAATTCGCACACAAATCTCACAGATCTCACAGATTTTTATATCCCGCTGAATTCTTTAATTTTATGTCCCGCAGAAATCGCGGAAAGGGCGGAAATTTTATTGCCATGCGGATTGGGTGATATTTGGGATCTGCTACGCAGAGAACCAAAGGTCGCTGCCAACGGGGAAAAGCAAATTTGGCAAAATTTGATTCATAATTGAACAAGTTTATATTTGTTGGACATGGCTTACTTTTTCAACGCTTTCTTCAGTTGAGAGAGTGTAATAATATGACAATGCCCAAATTGCTTCATCTCTGTAAGATCCTCATCTCCACTGACGAGGATATCTGCATCTGACACACGAGCCAGTTCTAATAAGTAATCGTCCTTAGGATCACGACAGCGCTGAGGTATGATAAAGTTCCTCTCGTACGAGTTCGCACTCACTGTTAATCTCTTCCTGAGTAATCTGATCTGTACAGAAAGCTGAAAGTAAGCCATCTACCTCTGTACCGAACTCACGAGAACAATCCACAATACCAGTGGCCTCCTCTTTCTTGAAGGGCCACCCCATAGCTCGAACCATCTGCTCGAACCATCCTACTTGACCACTAGGGATTTGCACTGTTATTGTTGTCATACTTATATCTATTTTTACTTATCGCTGCAAATATATCACTAATAATTGAAAATTCCAAATATCTGAGGCTTTTTCATTCTCACTCACACAGAAAACAGTTGTTTTTTATAACGCACACAGATCGCACAGATCTCACAGATTTTTATATCCCGCTGAATTTTTTAATTTTATGTCCCGCAGAACCAACGGTCGGCGCTTTAGGGGAAGCCAAATCGCGGAAATGGCGGAAATTATCCTTTGTTCATCTTTGCTGGTAGAATTCTATCTACTATAACAAAAGGGCCATCAATATGAAATACGTATATCCACCTACGGTTGTGAGAGACCATCCGTCGGG
>Ga0256869_1000053_pt1 | contig 31230 bp, 34 predicted proteins | sample RumenRJG_05RNA_FD_186096 | JGI IMG/M metagenome (GOLD analysis project Ga0256869, IMG submission 186096) | Metatranscriptome of bovine rumen microbial communities from Lethbridge, Alberta, Canada - Rumen RJG_05 (Metagenome Metatranscriptome) | ecosystem: Host-associated > Mammals > Digestive... | reverse complement strand
GTGTTGAGTTATCTTAATATAAACCAAAACATCAAAAACGATGCTGATTCCACTCAACACAAAGAAAAGCGTCGACCTCTGCTTGAGCGTGATCCAGATTGGATCAGGTTCTAAAAGGTCTTACTCAGTTGCGATCATGAATCTAGTCAATGGACTTGGAATGTATGGAGTTCCAAGTTACAGATGTTATGATCCTGATGATGAAAATGAGCAGTTTGCTACGGTGACTGCTATGACTGATTATGAGGTAATTAAAGGTAACAATCTATATGATTGCATCGAAGGTTGCCTAGATCAGCTTCGTAAGTCAGGTGAGCTCTGAGTAACATGGGAGGTAATCCTCCCATTTAAGCGGAAGTAACTCAGTGGTAGAGCGTTAGCCTTCCAAGCTAAAAGTCGCGGGTTCGAATCCCATCTTCCGCTCCACGTCCAAATGTTGTGATTAGTCATTTTTGAAGGTTTAGGTTTTAGTACACGTTAAATCAAACTGTCTTCGTTGCGAAATGCGGACAGTTCCTTCAACGGCTTCTTGGTGGAATTGGTAGACACGTCAGGTTTAAGCCCTGATGGCCTGCATAGGCTGTGTGGGTTCGAGTCCCACAGGAGCTACAAATTAAAATAACAAATTTTCCCTTTATTTTTCCAGTCATGTCGTGAGATCTGACTGGGTTTTATTTTTGTCAACAATTTAAAACCAATTACAATATGAAAAAAGTTAAAACTAAAGAAGAGATCAAGTATGAGATAGAAAAACACAAGTTTGAAAAAATAAAATCCAAAGTAATCTCTGAACTTGAATCAAAAAACTTAGAAAAACCAGATCTAAGTTATCTAAATATAATGAATCTCCTATACAGATCTAAGTCAAATCAACTTAACTGTGATCCATTGAATCTCGATCCAAATTTTTTAAATAAATTAAATTGGGTAGTATTGGAATGGATTAAATTCGGAGGAAATGCTATCAGTCCAGTAGAATACGATTTCATACATCACTATCAAAAGTATATCTCAACTGAAATCAAACGTGTGATGATATCAACATTTTGGGGTTATGAAATCTTAGCTTCAAGTAAAGATCGACTTCCATAATATTAAAAATAAAACCAATTACAATATGAGACCAATTTATAAACTTAAAGGAATCGAGTATTATATTCTTAATGCTCAGTCAATTGAAGAAGCAGTTGGTACTGCAATTCTCAATCATTGGGGTGTTACTGAGAATAACATCGAAGAAGTAGATTCTATTAGTGAAAATCCAGTACGGATTATTAAAGCTAAATGGAGTTTTGAAGAAAACCAGAGAATGACTTGGTTTAGAGCTAAATTCAATTCTGGACTCCGTGAAAGTACCTTTTATGTTCACAGCTTCTGGGGCAGTGCGACTGATGCTCTTAATGAATGCCTTGGATCTTGGAATAAGAACTGGCTTATTGAGATTAAGCAGTTGGTAACTGATGGTCGTCATCCAGGAAAGTGGATTGAACCATTACTTAGTCCACTCAAACCTTCTAAAACTAAGAAACTTACGGACATTATTTTTGGAGAAAATGGCAACAATTAAACCTGGAGCAACACATGTTAATACTTCTTATATCGATAGTACTCTTTTTAATTCGGGGACGGAAGAAGAGTGCATGAAATACATGATGGAACATCCCCATGAAATGGCAGCTGTAATGACAGTAGAACATTATTATCATCCAGATAATCCAAGAAATATTGGTTACTGGTCTGACTGCCATGGTAATAGTGGAACTTTTAGCTAGAGATAATATGGAAACTGAGAAACCAAAAGTCTATCGAATTCACTTCAGGATCGATGTATACTGTTGTGGAATTATCTCTTATGCTGAAGGTCATACTTCAGTATTAGCTCACTCTGAGGAAGAAGCTAGAAATAAGGTCAAAGATAACATCAAACTCACCTATGGTGGATCTATCAAGATCTACATGGAACATGATTTCAACAAACCATTAAACCAATAATAATTATGGGACATAAAATTAAGAATTCTGACTGCTATATGACCATCACTAATGTAGTAGCATCAGATGGGTATAAAAGAATCGAGATAATGATTATTGTACAGCAGAAACTACCAAAGGTAGACTATCTGGTTTATGTCAATAAAGAGGTCAAGATTGTTACAAAACGTCTTGATGATGCTGTAGAGGTATATAATCAATACTAATATGAAAAAATTGATCATTGATTTAATAGTTGGGATAGTACTAATCTTAATACTAGTATCAGTACTGGTGAATAGATTTGGAATAGCCAACTTTAAAGCTTCACTGCCGATGGATTTTCATATTAAAATGGGATTCTATGAGCAGTTCAAGGATAGGAAATATGTAACTCAGGCAGTTGAGTGCTTATCTCCCCAAGACCTCCTCGAAGGGATCAGGCAGTTGATTCTACCAGGTTTCTCTATTATTCTTTTGGTGATCTATCTACTTCTGAAGCTTGCTTAAGATCACCTGGGGTCACTCAATAATTCCCCAAAGCTCTTTCATGGTGAGGGTGACCCTTTTCTAATAAGATAATTTAGTATGATAACAGGAGATATGAATGTAAATGACCTTATCCAAAGTTTATGTAAGATAAGATCAGAGGTACCAGGTACTACTCACGTTACTATATTTGGTGATCCAGTTAGTGCAGTATATATAGCTAAAATGCCAACTAATAGTGGAGTGATGTTAACTTCATCCAAAAGTTCACCGAAATCACGAATTGTATGCGAACTGGATGAGTTGATTTATATGTTGATCGACATGGTATTCGCTTGGGATGCCAATACAGATTACCATAATGGAGTTTACTTTAATCCATACAACTTAAATTCTTTAGTTGAAAGTAAACCTATAAAGTTAGTTGAGTTAATAGATTATAGAGGTAAGAAAGAAGTCGTATTGAAATATTAATATGGTAATCGAGCAATTTTTAAGAAGTCTCTGTGAAATTAGATCGAAAGGTCATGGAGATTGTACTGTGATGGGTGTTCAAAATTTTGGATACTCAGTTCGTTACAAAGGTCCAGGTAAAGGAATTGAGATCGAATTAACTGAGTATGATTATGGATGTACATTGAATCAGTTAATCTATGATACCCTCGACCGTTTTAGGTTAGAATACTTCAGTTCTCATTCTACTGAACAAGTAATTTGTAAGAAAAATGACGAAATCTATGAAGTTACCGATATTATTCTGAAAGATGATATCATTCACATCATAGTAACTAAGAGATAACTTAATTTAATATTCATGTTCTGTAATAACCATCCAAGCACTAATGTTTAATCCTTTAATTTAATTTGTGTAATGGGTATTACAGTCGAGAAAGTCTTAGATGTTCTTGTAACAATTGGAGCAATTGCTGCTGCAGTAATTAAAGTTCTAACTGACAAGAAAACTAAGTAGTGGAATTAAATTAAGTGTAGCCTACCCAAAGGATCACAGATCTGGAGGGTAGGTTTTTTTTTTTTATTAACTTATAAAACCAATTACAAATGGAAGAAAATGTTATTAATCTTCAAGTTTGTGATTATAGTTTTGAAATTAAAAGAAATGAAACTATTATCACATATGAAGGTAAAACAATCGATGGACAGGCATTACTAAAAGACTTACTATCTAATAAGAATAAGTATGAAAAGTGCCTCGAACTTAAAAATGAGTTTGCTAATAAAAGGGTCGAAATCTCTGAAAGTATTGAAAAATACATTGACATGCCTCAAGTGCACTTAACTGCATATGATAAACGTGTCATAAAAAGTAATATTAGATATAGGACTTCTAAATTAGATGATGAAGTCCAATCAGTACTTCTCAAGTCAGTTGGACTAGATCCAGATTATAAATTTAATTATAAATTTTATAATATTCTAAATAACTTTGTCGAAGGTTATTCTTGGGTATTCAATACTATTCGAGATAGGATAAATGAGATAGAGCGTGAAAATCACTTAGAAAATATAGTAGTAGGTAATGAAGGTTTGGAAGAGTTCCTAGAATCTGAAATTTATGGAAGAAATCGATATTCACCTGATGGAGAATATAGAGACTTCATCTCTCAATTAATAAAAATAATTCTTGAAGATGAAGAAATGACTAAAATCATCGAATCAGATCGATATTATAATCAAAGTGGATATTACTGCGATGAGCTCCTTCAATATCTATCATTTTATCCAAGATTAACAGATAGTGATAGAAGAAATCATCATGAGCATGTAGTTAGATCAATCGAAACTGTACTTGATAAGTATATTGGATTCGATTCAGTTGCAGTTCACATGTTTCCTCCAAGTGGTCCAGCTAATACTATATATGGTGAGCTTCTTAATGAATGTAGACGGCTACAATATCGTTGGAATAATGATGGAGATACCGGATGGGATCCAACAGATTGTATCTTCTCAGATCATGTCAATGTAATTGAGCTTATTCGAAGACTGGATGAATCTGATTTTAGAAGACTGCTTAGGTCGATTGAGTACATTGAGAAATTTATAGCAGATTCTAATGAAGTTCGTGAATTTCCTCCGTATTTCATCGGAGGTGATGTCGAAACTTATGAAAAATACAAATTCTCAATGGATCTATTTGATGACATGACATGTGCAACTGGAGCGTATATTATTTATGCAGCTTTGGTACACATTGCAGAAGAAGAATTCCCTGATACTCCACTGGATCAAATTGATTATCGAAAAGTGAAATTTCTTAATCAAGAAAATACACATGATTGTAGACATGGAGTGATATGGTCTGACTTTATTCCTAGAAAATCTTATTACGGTTGGTGATGAAAATTCAAGATAAAAGTTTTGTTATCCTTGACTGGCATGAGCAGTTAAATGGTAGAAAATGGATTAGGAAGTTCGATGAAGATAATTTCCTAAAAGCTGTACAAGAGTTCAAAGATGGAAACTATGATACTACTTTTATTATAGTAGATTCTCATAGACTCGAATCTTACTTGGAACTTCAAAATAAAATTGGAGCTCTTAAGTGTGAAGCTGATATCGACCATATTCGCAATTACTACTGGAGTCATATTAAGGATGATCCAAAATTCGAAATGGCAGTCCAAATTCTTGAAGTCTGGAATGATCTCGGAACAATGGATCCATATAAGAATCAGCTAATTAGAAAGTACGAGGATGAAGCTAAAAGGTATGAACTAATGAGTTTCTGTGACCTTAATGAGATTAAAGACTGGCTTACAGAAGATTATTCTCATGGAGAAAATGAAACTGTCGATCGGGTTCTTGAACTTTTAGGATAATACTGTGGAGGGTGGCCTTAGGGTCATCCTCCATTTTATCATCTGGATTTTCTTTTTGTTCGTTTTTCCAGGCTTAATTTTGAACAGAAAAATAACTGCAAAGCTAATTTGTAAGCTATGCAGTAAAATATAATATACAGACTTGGAGGTGACAATATTCCCATAGAGGGAAACCCAATTAAGGATTCTTATAAATATTAATTGGATATTAAATTATATTTAATATTCTTGACCTCGAGAGGTCTTTTAATATAAAAGATGAAACATCAAGTTATACTTGGAGGTTTCACCTCTAATTGAGGCTTTCGACCGCTCGATAACGTGTTATCCTAAGGTAAGAGTATTGGATACTCTTATCCAAGGATAAGGGTTTCAGCCTTGTAAAAACGCCTGAACAGTACAAAAAGAATAGCCCAGCCTAAGCTGAGCCATTCAAAAATATACACTTTAATCCTATAATTGTATCAAACCACTTGTAGTCACACACCAGTCACCTAAAAGTTCAGCATCTTTTTGATATGGAAGTTGATCTTTCAGTTTCTGAAGTCCAGATCCTTTATCTAAAAGGTAATGATCATTATCCTCATATTTATAAGCATTAACCTGTCCCAAGAGGGGTTCGGCATAGTGTCCCATACTAGGGTTACGTCTCATAGTTAATGCATGAAAACTTGCTTTTATCGGATATAAAGTATCTCCAACCTTTGGATAGAAGTTAAGGATATTAACAGTATTTATTCTTACAAGATCTTCATGTGACTCTTCTCCATCTTCAGGTTTTAAGTCATCATCCTGAAGATATATAATTCCAGCTAATTGCGAGGTAAGCTTTCGACTTTCCCATTGAGTAGCATCATCATACTTAAACATGTCAATCGCATATAGATACAACATGTTTGCATGGTTACTCTCATCTAAGCCATTTAATTTAAAACTTATTCTAAAGAAATCCTTATAAACTACTGTATTCATCACCAACTTAGATGATGAATTATATTTAGTTAAGTCGTTATCAAAATACCCACCTCGAGCTGACTGGAAAGTACCATAGAATCCTTTCAATGGATACTGTGGAATTGTCAATTTTTGAATAAATGTTCTTGTATAACGGATGTACATTATAATTTTCTTAAAATTGTTCCATTGGATGTATATAAACATCCATCCATCGCTATCGGCAGTATAACGTAATCTTTAACTTCATAGTCAAAGGTTTTGATTAATCTAGATAAGTTTTTAAACTTATAATCACTAACTGAATATTCTTTTATTGAATACTCTGATAGTAATAATAACTTATATGCATCTGGATAATATATTAAATCTCTGGTAATTGGTATTAAGTTAGCACTGGAAGGTAATATATAGTCCTCATACTCACTTACTAATTCAGATCCCTTAAAATATCCTGGATGTTTATAATTAAAGATTCTGATATTTTGGGTATTTTTATTAACTGAAACTAAAAAACCTGGAGCTGCATAAATAATTCTATCAGTAAATGTAGCTCCACCAAAATCAGAGATTACTTTTTCTAATTCAAGATTCATCGGAATCCAATGACCTTTAGAATTTACTTGACATGCCAGTAATTCTTTAGTAAATGGATTTTTAACAAATCTTGTGGAGTCAGCAATTTTAACTTTCTCATCTACATCTATATTATCTTCAGAATTATAACCATCTTGTAGTCGATATGTATGGACATACAGATCTAAATTACCTGAAGTTCCTTTTACTAACTCCCTGAAATCATATACTTTTCCAGTATCATCTATCACGATATTTCCACCTACTTGAGATAATGATGATATTGGAATTTCAAATGACATCGTAGGTTCAGTTACGCTACCTGAACTTTGATTAGCTACTAATTTTTGTATACTTAGTAGTGCTCCTTTAATTATTCTAATTAGATAATCTGAACCTTCGGACCTTACAATATCTACTAATTCATTTTCAAGATCTAATTCCCCACTACTTAAGGTATACTCATTCATCTTGATTTGACCTAATTCTATCTCAGTCAATTCATTTCCAAGATCTTTATCATTTAAATATTTAGATACCTTACCAGAATACCTAAACATCATTCGATTATCATGAAGAGCTTCAATTAAATTCTTTGTAAATGATTTTCTACGGGTATAGATATTCACCTCAGAACTTCGAACTGCACGCTCACTAGCCATATCAACTTCTTGAAGTCGATGATGCACCTCATGTGTGCCAGTTAAAATTATGTGTTCTTTGTAATCTATATTGACATTGAATTCAACATTTTGAATTTCAATATCGTATTCCATCGCAAGATCTATCTCCCAAATGCCATAAGCTCTTATGTTTATCTTCTGAGTAAGATCAACAAATCCTAAAGGTTCACCAGTTGCATTATACATGACTAGGTGAGTGCCAATGAAGTCATCAAGTATAGCTTTTCCATCCACTATGATAACTTCATCATTCTCATCTCTTTTTGTAAACCTAAATCTAAAGTACTCATTCCCATCCTCATCTTCATATCTTTCACTCATTTTTACTTTTACATCGTCACGTTCTAATGTAAAGTATGAAACTGTATAGGTAGAGATCTTAGATTCAACTAAGATCTCATCATTAGGCATCCCAATAAAGGCTATCCTATCACAGTTGATAAAATCACTTACTGATCCTAATATTTTTGTAATCATTGTGCTTCTTGAACTTGAGGTAGATTTTTACATACTACCTTACATGAAATAATAAGATATTCTTGGATATCACTGCTAATAGGATATACTATTATTGAATCCTCTGAAATTTCAATTATAAATAATTTTCCGAATCTGATAAATCCAGGAATAGCATGAATTCTGAATGATGCAGTATATTCTGCAAGGTCACCGGTAGTTACATGAAATCCATTCCAAGTAATCGGTATTTTGCTACCATCCTCAGTTTCATAATTGATTTTAAATATCCTTCCAAGTCCATCATCGAAATTTACACTGAAGTCGCCATCAGAAACTCTTAGCTCGGATAAAACATTTTTATAATCTTCATCCTGATATGATTCAGATCCATTAAATTGGCGCCATTTAACTGGCTTACGACCGTGAATATCGAGTCTGTAGTTAATTATGATATCAAGTAAATAATCTCCAGAAATTAATCTTTGTGCAAGATTATCTCCACCATCATCGAAGTACATAATCTTCTTTTGATATGTGGTATTTTTCTTTTGATCATCATAGGTTATTCCACCTAATTGTTGCCAAGTAATAGGTTTATTCCCTTCGAATCCTTCAGGTAATTTAACTAAAGTTTTTGTAGATATATAATCTGATATGTCACCATATTCTACAACCTCTAGAATATCTTCACCAGTTTCAATTAATCCCTCTAATTCTTCAACTTGTTGAGAGAGTTCTAAGATAATATCATCTAAAACTTCATCACCTTCCTGACCTTCCATATTAAAATTGATGGATGGATCAGATTGTTGCCGAGAACCTATATGAGATAATATCGGATTATCACTATCATCTTGGTATCTTTGTGATCCGTTTACTTGTCTCCATCTAATTGGGGATCTATTATAATTAACTTCTTCTGGAATAAGATCATTCATCTTATATCCATTTTCAAAGTCAATTACATTACCTCCGAGATCAAATAATGGATACTCACCTCCAAACTTGATATATTTATCAATATAATTAGTTACTGCTTTTAGAGTTAATGGTAATGAATTGAGATATATTACATCTAATACATTATCAGCAACTCTCGATCTTAGTACATCTAGATCACCAAATTTTAACTTTGAATTCTCTATATAAAAGAACTCCTTTTCATGTATTAATCTAGATTGCTGAACCTCTTCAGTAAATAATGATATCTCAAATATAGGTCTAATAGACTTCAGATTTTCGTTTTGGATTTGAGACATAAACGTATTCTACCCTATATTCATCATCAGAACTGATAGAGAAGCTAACTTCAATTATACCAGATCTGATTTTAATTGAGCAACTATCTTGTATATCATCTAATTGGATGATGTTATCCTGATTCATATTCTGAGTCAGGTAATATGTAGCTGGGAACTGTTCAATTGTATTCTCGACTCCATCGGTAGCTTCAACTTTTTTACTGATAATGAAGTGATATACAACATCATCAATTCTAGTTAGAGTCAATACTGATGAACTCAAGCTACAGGTATTCTTATTAATAAAGTCAGTTTTGAGTTCTTCAAATTCAGTAAGCCCAGCATAATTAAATTTACTGAGCATCTCTTCGGAACTTTTCTTAGCCTGAACGTATTTTTTAACTTCCTCTAAGAAATATCTTGCATTATCTCTAAATTTAAGATATGCTTGATTATTTATTGGAAGTATATCCGTAGTCCATATAGTATCATCTTCTCCAAGAACTCTGAAATAGATGATCCCATTTTCAAAATCGAGAATCTCTTGACAGATACTGTTACTCAATAGTTTGTAAACTCTCAGAATGGCATGCTTAGTATCTCCGAATTCACTTTCAGTTGAATCATCGAAGAAAATCTCATATGCACCAGTATCACGTAAAGAGTTTAACTGATCTACAGTAACTTTTCTAATTGTTGCAAGATAACCATTACCTGACAATCCACTGAATCGTTTATTTAGAATACTATTAAGAGTACTACCTAATACTAAGTCGGATTCACTTAGATTATCAGCATCACCATAATGAAATTGATTATACTCAGTACAGTATTCTGATGAGGTTTCAGGTGGACCATTCAAAGCTCCACAGTAATCCTGGTGAACTACATATAATGTATAGGATTCTGATACCAAGAATAAATCACCCTTAGTATAAGATACCTGTGAGTCATATATAAATAAACCTGTAATAGGTCTTCCGTTAACTATCATACGATTCTAAACCAATATTTAGTTTCTGATGGATGATGTCCAACATTATTATTTACTAGTGATCGATAAACGGAAGTGCCTATCGTCGCTATATCTCCAAGATTATAAATTATTTTGGAGTTAAATTCATATATCTTGGTATTGCAAATTATCCAATCAAGATACGGTACTTTAAATCCACTCATAATCTTGTCCAGTTTCCAGTATTAAATACTAAATCACCAGCAGTATCATTAAAAAATGCCCGAATCTCAGTCATCATAAATCCATCTTTTGAAGTATCACCTTTTGTTGTTGGGACTAATCTCCCATCATCAAAATAAATGAATTCTTCATTATGTAGGATCGGCATTTTATCAGCATCCGGATGACCTCCTCTTAATTGTTGCCAAGCGATCGGATAAGATGTGTCAGACATTTCGTAATCTCCTGGAACATCATCAATTAATACCTTATTAGTATTATTGATGTAGATTGATAATCCAAATATTACTGCTTCAAGAGGTTTTACTGCAAGTCCCTTAGTCCAAGTTCTAATCATTTGACTCATAGTTCAATCTCCTTGAAATTAATTACTGCATGAATATTATCTCCAGATCTAACTCCAAGAATATACTTAGTATCAGCGAATTCACCCTCAGCCATATCAGTTTCATAAGCTTCATCTTTATCACCTAAGAGTGTATTTGTTGGAAGAAAGATATAGTTCTTGATTAGATCCTCTACTTGCTGCATTTCATCGATATCACTGATAGTCAGAATTAGAGTTTTTACATCTTTATGTGGATGTATCATCTTTTCATGAATTTCAGGACTTACATTATTTATCTGATTTGCAGAGTAAGTTAATATGAATAGTTTTCTTGAATTCAAGTAATATTCACCCATTGACTCAAAATCAATACTTGAAACAAGATTCCAATTATAATCATAAAATTCTACTAAAGCTATGTGTTTAGGTAAGTCGATAGTAGTAATGGAGTTCGAGTCAAGAAGCGACTTAAACTCGAACTTATTATCAGCTTCCTCACTAGATGACTGCATCACCAAGACCTTATTCATAGCTGCCAGTTCCTTAATCCCGAGTAAGCTAGGATCAAGTCCTTCTAAATCAATGACTTGAAGAGGTTCAATCTCTTCATCATAATTATATGCATATGTCATCGATAATAGCTGGTGATTTATTGTTGGAGAATTAATTACCTCAACGACAGTATCTTCACCAGATTCAGTTGTGTATTTTACCCACTTTACTTCACCAGTGAGGTTAATTGAATTCATCTATAAAATCGTTATACTTAATTTGTATTCTAAATTCAGAAGTATACTCTTCTGATGGAATAATTGACTCTGACTCTGATGCCCAGTTCCTTGCAATAATATTATGAATGTTGTAATTTTCATACGCACCCATAACATACTCAAGAATGTGTCCATCTAATACCAGTGTAATTTTCCTTAATTCAAGAGTAAGATCTGTAAAGTAAATTAGATAAGTAAGAGCATTCTCTAATTTATCAAGAAAAGTAGGAATATCGCTTAAACGTAATTCAGATAATCTTAAAACAGATATAACTGGGAATTTGTAAGTCCATTCTACTTTTATCTCAAGGAACTCCTCCATAATATCGAATATCTGAGGAGCTCCTTTTGCTTTATATAAAGCATTGACGATAAAAGTTATTCTATCTGGACTCATATAAAGCTTAGAACCTTTTACATAAAATTCAATAAAATCACGAACTGGGTCATAAAGCTTATTGAGTGCAGGAATATCTTCTATTTTTAGAAGATTATCTTTTACTACCTTATCCTGATAGAAATCTCTTAATAAAATAAGTAAGTCACGAAATATAGGAATTGACTCAATCTTTTTATCAAGATATAATTTCATTATTAGATTTTAATACTTTATCTATACTAAATACATAATATGTTGGAACCTTAACCTGTACGTCTCCAATCGTTTCGAGTACATATCTTGGAGGCATGCCATTAGCTAAATCTTCTCCATAATATTGTTCAGATATCACAGTACCATTCTCAGTATCAGTAAATTCAGTATAGACTAGTTCATCAATATAACTTACTTTCTCTAATTTAGAGATAGCACTGAAGATTTTCTTCGGTTGAAATACGTTAGTAAGATCATTATTTTCCGATCCTATCTTATTATATTTATTAGGATCATTAAGTTGATTAACGTACTGTTTGTAGATTGCGTCAATTTGATCACTAACTCCTTGAGTATCATTCACATATAGTGTTATACTACCATGAATTGTAATACTTTTTGCAGGTTGAGGTACTAACTGGGTCGAAATAAAATATGATCCATATTTCTTACGGAATTCATCAAATTCCGGACCATCATCAATTGTATCTCTTAATATTCTTGGAATATAAAATAAGAATACCTTTCCATTTGCAAACTCCTCAGTACCATCATACCAACTAATAGAGCTATGAACTTTATCAATGAAATATTCATTGAATAATAGGTTAATATCGGATTTAGATAGGATCTGACCTTGCAATCTTTCATAGTAATTAGCTGATAACATTAGAGATCTTTCATTATCACGTGAAACCTCTCGAATAACTCCATTACCATTGTAATTTTGAGTTATACTCTTAATTATCTTATTACCTTTCCATTGAGCTGCAGGGAAGCCATTTTCATCTACAGTAATATACTCATCAGCTAATACTACATTATCAATTGATAGAGTACCTCTTACTCCGACTCTCCACTCTCCATCAACATACTGTACCAACTGAGTACCTGGGATTTGAATTTTTGCGAACTCATCTGAATTGATATCATTCACAGTAGTATAATGAAATGCTCTAATTCTTATGAGTGCATTGGTATCAAAGTATCCTCTACGATAAACTCTTATACCATAATCTGGTAGAGTTAGTACAAATAATGAAGGTCTATATCCATCTTCCTCATTTTCATCTTTATCCTGTTTAATGAAGTCATAGAAGTCACGAGTAATTGGATATTCTTTTAAGTGATCTTCATCATATCCATAAAATATTTGGACATCTTCTGATAAGTTGGCGAGGAGGTCTCGGTTTAACTTAAAATCTACATAATATCGATTAGATTCAGTAATCTGAATTGTATTTTCATGTAGATCTTTTGTAGCTAAAATACCAATAATTACATTTGGTTGTGATCCACCATTAGCATCGAATTGACGTACTGGAAGATCAAATGATTCAGCTGCATAAACTTTAAATGTATTAGATCTATATAGAACATCATACTTATCAGCTATCAGCTTAACATCATTCAAGAACTCTAATCTAACTCGAACATTTCTCCCACGATATACTGAATACATTACATTCATACAACTGCGAATCTTAGAGTTTAATAAGACTGCTGTTGATAGGTTATCCTCTTGTAATGCATTTGCAATCTCAAGTTGTTCATGATATAGAGAGTACGTGAGCTCATCTATCAAGAGTTCTACGCTATCACCAGTCATATTATGATTTTCAGCGATAGCTTTTAATTTTTCATTAATTGTTCTTTTGGATAGCAATGCCATAGACTTCTTCGTTACCCTCTATATTAACTGTTACTTTTGCTATAGAACCTTCTATTTTCACATTTACTAAGTTTAAACTTGTAACTGTGAATCTAGATTGAATTTTTGTGATTACACTGGACATGGTAGTTCTAATTTGTGACTCTACTTCACCTTCTTTTATCTTTCTAATAAGGTCATCTGAACCACCATCCCAGTATGGTACCTCATCTATCCTAATAAGTAGATGAATCTTTATTAGGTCTTTTATATATTCTACTAGATCAGTAGTTGTACTACCTGATGATAATAAATATTTCATATTATGATATTTTAGATAATATTGGTTAACTTAATAACCAATATTAATTGCCAGTAAGTTTAGCAATTGTATTAATTCCTTTTTCAACTATTTCAATTGGTTTCAATACTTTATCTAATCCATACTTTTTACCAACATCTCCATTAAATTGAAGAAATTCTGCAGATTGTTTCAGACTACTTATAGGTTCTTTTAATGCTGTAGCTTGCTGACCAAGTCTAGTAAGTGTACCAAGTATCTGTCCAGGATTCGTAGCAGTTACACAAGGACCAACTGCGCAAGCTGTGATTGCGGTCATTGGCTCAATAATAGCAGTTCCAGCATTAACTACTAATTTAGGAATTGCTTTAATTACGATAGCTGATTGATCTTTAATGTTTTTAAGGTGATTCTTTATTTCTATTCCAAGATTACCTTTACCTTCTACTATCCCTTTTACTTGATCCTGTACTTGCTGTTGTAATTGTTGAGCTCTTTCTTTTAAGTCATTAACTTTGTCAGTTAATTCTTGTTGAAGATCTTGGATTTGTTTTTCAAGTTTTTCTTTCTTTTTTAGAAGTCGCTGACGTTTAGTTTCAGTAAGATCTTTTTGTTTAAGCATATCATCTATTGATAATAGCTCATCCTTAATTTCCTTTATAGTTTCACTAATATCTTTAGTCAATGACTCAACTTCGGTAGTCACCATTGATTTAACTTGAGATATTAATTCAACTATTCCAGGCATTGCTACCCCAAGAACTAACTCAAATACGAATCCAGCATTATTACCACTTGCATAGTCATCCATACTACAAGAACCTTCATCCTCAGCAGCTCCGGTATCAACATCATCGATTTGTAATTCTTTAGCAGATTGAGTAACCTCAATTGTTTGAACATCAGTTCCAGCAGGAATCAGGGTATATAGTTCAGTGGCTGGATCTAGGAAGATAGCCTTACCAGTAAATTGAATTTTTACTGGTTTCTGCTGAATAGGTTCTTCACTAGTATTTTCAGGTACTGTAATATGAATTGATTTTACATTATATGTAGTAATTTCATAATCTGTTCCAACATTATATTTTTGTACTGGGACTTTGTCTATTGAAACTGACATACCAGGGATTGGAACTGAACCAGATATTACTGCATTAAGATCATCTACACCATCAACATTAATAGATATAAATCCACTATCTGCAAGTGATTGTTTTTGACTCTCTATACCATTAGCTTCAAATAATATAGAAGTTCTATCTAACTGTACTTTCATAACTACATCGCTACGTCACCAGTATGAGGTAATCCAGTATATGGACATACTTTAATGGCACAGAATGGACCTCCAGTTGGATTAGGAGCTACATTCTTTGCACCCTTAATTTGAAGTATTTTAGTATCAACAGTAACTGTCCTTGCTTTTAATTCACAGCTATTAGTTACATTTATTTTTGCTGCACCTTTTACTTCAATATTAAGATTTTTATCAATAGTAACTTCAGTGTCTTTTCCAGAATGGACTACTATTTTACCATCAGCATCAATCTCAATAGTACGTCCTTTGCCAGTTGCTACTTTTACACCGTCATCGGAATCACCGTAAGTACCGTCATCTTCAGTTTCTAGTGCTGAAGTAATGGTTACATTATGATCAGTGACATCAACCATTTGTTCACCAAGTTTGATTCTAGTATGATCAAATAGCCTTTGTTTCTGATATACAAATGACATTCCAAAGATAGTATCAATTCCATATATTTGAATTGGATCACCTACATTAGGCTCATCAAAAGTATCAATTGGATATGCTACGGCATCTTCAATGTCATCTTCAACAGTAAACTTTACTATAAATTTATTAGAATCAACAATTTCGGTTACTTTTCCAAATTTTAACTCCATGGTTTAATTGATCTTACTTCATAAGAAACCTCTGTAGAAGATTCCCTAAATTCAATTATTCTCTTTGATAAGAATACATCATTAAATTCGATTTGCTTAGATTTGAGTTTAAAATAATCTCCAACCTGAACTTTATCTAAGTAATGACATTTAAAGTTAGCAACTTGTTTAGAATGAGATAATCTATCATTATATAAGAAATTACCAACTAATTCTTTATATATTGAGTCTACTACAACTTGACGTCCATAAAGACTGACAATGGTGTGATTTGGATCTAATTCATACTCTGGACTCTTATGATTATAGTCAATGTAATCCACATCATTATCATAGAATTTAGAGTCAGACCACTGGGGAGGGTTCATTAATTTCCATCCAGACTGGTCATGTACCTCACATTCTTCTGTACCAAGATTATCTAGATCTAGAAATCTTAATCCATCAAATAGAAATCCATAAACTGTATTATGTTTATATGATCTACATAATCTATTGCAGAATGTATAATTTGACTCCATCCTTTGATATATACTATGCAGTCCATCATCAGCAAAGTTTATATCAGTCTTTACTTGAGGTCTTTTTCTTTCAATATATCTCCCACGTTTCCAAGTTGAATCTACAGCATTATCTATTTTTAGATATTTTGATACAACTTTATTTTTAGTAAACTCTGGATCACAGTTCATTATTCCCATAGTTACCTCATTGAGGTCTAGGGTAAGCTTATAGATGAATCCATTTATTGTATTTGTAAATCCATCTGGACTAGTTAGCGTGCCAGTTAGAACTTTATTTATCTTATAATCTTTAAGGTCATCAGGATCACAATTAAATTGAAGTTCTATTGTAGGGATATCACCAAATAAACTTTCTGTAATCTTGATATTGTGAATATCTATATTTAATTCAAATAAATTATTTATATAGAATTCAGATTTATCATAAGATTTAAATATTTTACTCATGCAAGTGAAATTATTTCATCAAGAATATCTGGTGGAATATATTGAATCTTTCGACCTCTTACTAGATCAGTAACATCTAATCTATTTATATACATTAAGATCCAAGAGTAATCTATATCACCATAAATTTCTCGAGCAATTAGATCAATTCTATACTCATATCTGGTAATTTCATAATACCTTCTACTTTCCATTTCTTGATCTAATTTATATAGTAAGTCAGAGTTAGCTAGATCACTGACGTCATTAATATTTTCAATAAAACGTTCTGGATCTACTTTTCCACTCACTGCATATGATCTAGACCTTTTAAACATAACTAATAACTTAGATTTTTTATCACTGAAGTTAGAAGATCCCGTGATACATAAGTACAAGGCATTAATGTTATCTTTACATCAGCATAAAGAAATTCACCTTTTTTGACTCCAGATTCTTTATTTGATCTAAGTCCTTCTCTGACATAAAATGTAGAAAATCTAATACTGAAATTAGATATTAATAAATTTGGAATCTGAAAAGGTCCGTACTTTAATAAGAAAGTACCTGGGATGGGATCCGATTCATTACTCTTTGGAATTCCTTTAAATGAAGGTAGATATTTATTCGGAGCTTCCTGAAAAGCAAATAATTGTATATTCTCAGAAATACCTCCAATAAAAGCTAAATTCAATTTCTCTACGGCAGTTTTAACTGTTGTAGCTCCAGCTACTGTAGGTAAGTCATGGTATATCCTAGTTTCTAACTGTGGTAATTCAAAGTTAGTACTAGTTCCCTTGAAAGTCTTGATATAATCATAACTGGTGATAAATGCTCCTCCAGCATGACTTCTTGCAAAATCAAGGATATCACCAATCATACTAACTCCATTAGACTCAGTTGTTGTTTTCTCTCTAATGTCTTTAATATGTTCATCTAAACCCTTCCCAGTAACAGTTTGCAGTAAGTCATTAGTTCCACCTCCAATCATTCCTGCAGCTTGAGAAAAATTAGTTGCCATTCCAGCTGCACCTTGGAGTAGCTTACCAATTCCACCCACATCTTCAGGTCCAGAGTAATTATGTTCAGTACTAAATCCAAAACTAGTTTCAGTAACAATACCTCTAATCAAAGGACTATCAGAATATTTGCCGATAGTTTTAGTAGCTTTTTGTCCATCCTTATTAACACTTACTGCCTCCTGATCTGGGAATAATCTCCAGGAAGTTTTATCATTAAATAGTTGCTGTTCGTAAAAGAAGTTTAAATCTTTTGGCATAATTTAATATTTTAGAGATATAGGCATAAATTAATATGCCTATAACTTTATTGATTATTTCGCATTTCTACAGTTTTAGCATCATCAATAACCATATTATTATTGATGATAGTAGTATTAGTATCACCACCTCTGATTTGTCCAATAGAAGTGCCATTATCACGTGACATATTCCAAGGTTGATCATTGAGCTGGCGATCAATGTTATTCATTATTTCCAATTGTTTAGCTAATGCTGATTGTTGAGGTCCAGCTTCAGTATCTGGAGTTAGTATTGGAGATTTAATTCCAGCTAATCCTGGACTGTGAGTTGCTTCAACTTTAGCTTGAATTAATGGACTCTTTACTGGTTGGAATAATTGTTGCCTAGATCCTATAAAATCCGGACTGCCTTCCGGGGTATAAGTAGACTGAGTAGCGATCTGTGTAGGTTTTTGAGTTTCTTTAGACTTAGGTTGAATTTCATTCCCAAATTCATCTACTTTAACTCTTTTATCTCTACCTTCTACATATTTACCTACATGTTTACCCCAAAATACATTTAGTTTCTTTAGTAGTCCATCATCTGAATTAGCTGAACCATAAAGAGCTTCTCCAGCTATAGCTGACTTACCAGTAATCCAATCTTTGATATTTCCAACTATATCTGTAATTGTATTACTAATCTTGCCACCCATATTCTGATACCATTCTCCAGCATCTTCAGCTTTATAAGAACCTCTATCTTTTCTACCTTTACCCATTCCATCTGACATATCTCCAAGATGCTCTTCAATATTGATTGGCATCCCTTCGAATCGCTTCCAATTAGCTAAAGCAGCTTTAGCATGGCCAACTCTAGATTTCATTGATCCAGCATATCCACCTGCCCAGGTATATTTATCAATAGCTTCTTTGGATGCAAGTGATCCTCTACCACCATTCTCATAACCTCTTAACATCACATCAGTGGCATCTTCGACAGTTCTTGCAGCTTTCAATTTTTCTAAGAAACCTTTTTTACGTCCAGTTTCAATCGAATCCTTAAAGGCTACTAACTGATCATCCATTGAAGAATTTTCAACTGCGGTGACTTTAGGTCTTCCAGTTGCTACTCGATTTGCATTGATACTATTAAGAATATCAGTTTTCCAACCAAAAGTATCATTAAATCCAGGTTTACCATAATGTTTAAAGTCATCAGTATTAGTCCACTGTGCTAATCCTGCTCCATATCCATTTGGTAAATATTTAATACCTTTAGCTCTATACTTTAGAATATCAGGATGCTCTTTTTCAGAGTATTTTTCAATTCCTCCATATATATTAGGTTTAACTCTTGACTCAGCAGTAAATACACCTGCTACTCCAGCTGACTGCTCAGGTGTGAGTCCCATATTCTCTTGAGTCCACCTCATTAAATAGGCTTGACGAGCAGCAAGATCATCAGTAATTCCATCTGATTGCTTTATAGCTTGATCTTGTGTTTTTTTAGGCCACCAAGATGAATCCCGATCCTCTTTACCAGTTTCTAGTAATCTAGGATTACCATCTTTTAGTAAATTTGGATTTTCTTTAAGATATTGTATCGGATCAGGTACTACTTTTGGAACTTTAGCTAATATCGCATTAGCATCAGGATAAATCTTAGTTCCAGCAGGAAAATCATATTTAGTTGTAGTAGGAGGTGATACTATAATATCACCTTTAGGAGTAACAGCCAATTCTGACTTTCCAGCATCACCTAACCAGGTAGTTTCCCCAGGTAATGTAATACCTCCATTCCATCTACCAGCATGTGATCCAGCCATGGAGTACATTAATCTTCGATACCAAGGTAAATTCTTATCAGTAGCTAGATTCATGTAGTCCACATCACGTTGAGCTTGCTGTACTCCCATTTTAGTAAGAGTTCCCATCCCTTCTAACTTATATTGGGGATAGTATCCAGCAATCTCTTGGTTCAATTTAGTTGAAACTTGCGATTCAAGTAAATTTTTACCTTCTTGAGTTTTGAATAATTCTTTTAAGAAAAACTTATCATCATTAGTTAAAATTCCTTTACCTGATTCGTATTCCTTAATTGAAATTTTGCCATCGTGATCTGAATCAATATCTTTTAATTTAGATAATAATCCATTTTTAATCTCGTCAGTTTTAGATAATACATCTGAAGAATTTAGATGAGCTTGAGTCTTTAAGTAGTCACTTACTACTAATCCTAAAGCTGCTCCTATGCCTGCACCTATAGCAGTACCTACTCCTGGAATTACTGATCCAATAGCTCCACCTGCAGCTGCCATTCCTCCAACTGAAGCTACTGTTGTAACAGCTTTACCTGTTTTCGTACTAGCAGCATCAGATATCATAGTTTTTGTGGTACTCGCTGATCCAAGTTCATTACTAACTCCAACTTTTCTCACAAAACTATTACCAATTTCATCAGCAGTAACTAGTTTAGTATAATCTCCATTAGATTTTATCTTAGCAGCTAAATCCTTAGTACTTGAATCACTTTCTAACTGCTTTAAACTATCTTCAGTGAACTTACCATCAGAGATTACTTTATTTAATTGCTGCAATTCATCAGCATTGTATTTTTTAGTATCAATTACTGTATCCAATCCAGTGGATTTAGCTAATTGATCTCTTACATCTTCTCCAGAATATTTTTTCCAAAATTTGGAGATAATTTCACTTATATTTTTAAGTAATGGTATAGCTTCAGTTGTTTGAGTCCATAGATTAGTAAAAAATGAGGTTATTTTAGCAGATGCCCCACTTTTTCCATCTGGACCTTCCCACCAATTTTTTAAAGATTCTCCGATACCACCTTCTTCATTCCACCAATCTTTTACTGGTTTAAAAAGGTGCTCATTAATCCATCTAGTAACTCCTTGACCTCCTTTTACTATTCCATAAATAATGGCAGCTATACCTCCAAATGTAGCAATTTTTTTAAAAATGCCCCAAAAATTCTTCTTTTGATCAGAGTGAATCTTCTTAGTAACTGAAAGAAGTTCTTTAAGTGTACCTTCTTGTTTCTTTTCTTTTCTATCTTTTAATCTCTTAATAAGATTAAATCTGGATCCTTCTAATTGCTTTTTAGCCTCTTTAGTTAATTTAGCATCTTCAATTTTAGCTTTAAGTTTAGCTTGTCTATTTTCAAGTTTAGTTCTCTTTTTACCCTTAAACTCAGTATCAGCTAATTTTAACTCAAGTTTCTTTATCTGATCTTCGTACTTTTTCTTAACTAGATCTTTCTGTTTATCAAGAAGTTTTTGTTTCTGTTCTTCAATCCTAGCTTTAAGAAGCTGCTTATCAGTTTCAGATAATTCTTCTTGCTTTTGAGCTAGTACTCTAAGCATCTCAGTATTTTCTGCACGTGATAAGTCAGATTCCTTGACAGTTGAAACTGCTGTAAGTAACTGTCGAGTGGTTAATTCTTTAAACTTCTTCTGATCTAATAACAGACTTTTATTTAGATCAGCCATTTGTTGTTGAATTACCTGTACTTGACCTTCACTTCCCTCTTCTTTTTGAATTGATTTAAGATCTTTCTTTAAATCAGATATAGCATCTAGTGTAGCTTTCTTAGTTTCAACCTCACCAGTTAATTCAGGAGCTTTAGCTGCATTAAGATCACCGATGATGGTTTTAAGAAGTTTGAATATATTCAAAACTCCACCAATCCCAACTTGACTTACAATCTCGAGTGGACTGATCTTAGCTGTCTTTACCCTTTTAATTGAGTCTTCAGATCTTTGAACAGTACTGTCAACTTTTGATTGCATTCTTTGAAGAGAATTTAATAGCTGATCTTGACGATTAGCTTTAGCTTCAAAGTCTGCTTTATTTATCTTAACTAGTTCCAATGAATTCTTTCGAGTATCATTCTGTTCTTTGTTAAGAGTATTAAGTTGATCTATTATAGTATCAAGTTTCTGCTCGACTGGTTTTGATCTAGCATAAACCTCTCGTAAGTTATCATTGGAAGCTTGAGCTGGAATCTTAATACTTGCAGCTACATCACGAGCTTGTTGAGCCTGAGCTTTAGCTTCGGCTGATTTAACTTCTAACTGAGTATTTAACTCAATCTTAGAATTCGTAAGTTTAGGACGTTTATCAGTATTAGCTGCTCTAAATGTGGCACCGAGTAAAGTGAAAACTGATTGGATACCATTCTTCCAGATCGCAGTTAAACTACGAGCTTCAGAACGTGCACCTTTTAATCTTTGCTTATCTTGTTTCTCTTGATAAGCTAAACCACGTCTTTTAAACTCATCTTTACCGAGTTCCTTACGAAGTCTTTTATATTTTTCTCTAGTCGCAGCTTTATCCATGTAATAACCTCTGATTTTCCCGAAGCTATTACCTGATGCTTGCAGCTTATGAGCTTTCTGTTGTAGCAGTTCAACTGATGAGTCAGACATGTCTTTGGTCATTTGACCAAAAGCTACATTTTCAACTTTATTGGATACAGTATCTTTTATTTTATCTTTGATGTGCCCGACTACCAGTCCTTTTCCAATATTAAATCCTGCTTTTAGTAATCCCATAATAAAAATATTTTAGAAGAATTGCTCAGAATCAACTGAGCAGTTCCATTATTTAAAATTAATCTTAAATTCAGGAAAGTCTATATCTTTATCTTTATTATCTTCAAGATATTTCTTATATACATTCCAATATCTATTGATATAGTTAATCGTATACATCTCGATATTCTGCATCTTCGCGTACTTTTCGAGGAATAATTTCTTCTGGAGTAAGGGAGTTATTTTCATTGATATCACGAAAAAATGACGAGACTACGTCTTCAAGACCTATCTCGATGCCTCCATGTTCCAGTTTAAGTTGATACATTAATTCCTCGGGGAGATCATCCTCTGGTTTGATATTATTTTTAGCTTTTGCATCGAAGATCTCCCGATCTGTTGGTTGATACATCTCTACACACTTACTACAAGTAAGGTGCATTGGCTTAACAAAATTGAAATATATGCCATCTAACATGAATAAAGCTGCTACATCTTTATAAGTAGCATTTACAACCATTGTTTCAATCTTTTGAAGATACATTCCTGATTGCTCGAATAAACTGATAAGCTTGATTATACGCATATCAGTAACCTTCTTATACAGTCGGTATTTCTTAAAGACTTCCATAAATTCCATGACAGTAGGCATTCTAACTGTCATCATCTGACCTCCAAACATGATATCAAGTCCCATAAGAGCTTGAGAATCCATATGATTCCATTCGATTCCTGCAAGACTTACATGATAGTGAAGATGTTCACCACAACGTGGGCATTCTATCTCTGAATTGTATTCAAGGTTTTCTGCCACTGTTAATGCTTTCTTCATGTAAATCACATATTCCATATCAATCAGGAGTAATGAATCTACATTTGGATCTTCATCTTTTACAATGCAGTAATCGAAATAATACCTTTCAATTGGATTCTTTTTATCATCAGGTACATTTTCAAGGTATTCTAGTACCTGAGCGAAGGTCATTGGCTTGACCTCAATTGACTCGAATGGATAGTGTTTACCACTCGGCAATGTTTGACATAATATATGCATTTTTGTTCAATAAAGTTTATGGTTAATCCACTCTCGATCAGGAGAGTGGAAAATTAGTTTTTCTTAGATTTTCTTTTTGATTTCCTATCAGGATCAGGTTCATCGCTCCCAGGTCGATAAATATAGTAAGGACACCAAGTTAAAGTCCTTCTTTCATATTCACTCCTAGGGCATCCAACAGTTTCCTTTTTACAAGTCCAACAGACTGCCATTAGTTTGAATGTTATAATTGGTTAGTACTAGATTGGAATGATAAAAAGTAAAGGGTAACAAACTATGTTGCTACCCTTGACATAATATCACCTTACATGAACATACCTAGCCTTATAGGTTAACAGTATAGTATCAAGTATCCAATGTTATGGAACTGCCAGTCTAAATCAATAGGCTGACAGTAGTTTATTACGACAAAGTTACAACCTCTTACAAGTATAAGGTTGTGAGCATTTCGTTTAGTCTTATTAGATATTCTTCCAAGCAAGCTTAAAGTGCTCAAATGAGAATGTCGCACTCACCTGACCAACATTCTGAGGGTCATCAGAGTTAAGTGAAGGGTTCAGACCATTACCTGGATCAGTAATCTGCATAGTTAGGCAGTCATAGATACGGATAGGCTTACGAGATGAATTGTAGATAGTCAGTCGACCCTGAGCTATAGTATCTTCCTTACGGAAAGCGTAACGATGCTCACGATCACCGCATTTATCACGCCAGTCATCTAGCCAGGCTAATATAGCCTGATCTTCACGATCATTATAATCAATTGAAATGGAGCCTGCAGTTGTACCAGAAATAGTAGTCTGTTGAAGCTGGAATTGACGGATTATAGCCGTCATCTGACCAAGTTGAACAGGAAACTGGGGATTAACTGCTTGCGTACGAGCACGTAACATAGCATTACCTGGGAAATAAACTGCGGCAGCTGGTTGAGACCAGAAGAAGTCCCATACATCTGAACGAAGGAACTCTTTGTTGTTTTCAGAGAGTGTTTCATAATTGATGTAATTTAGACCATCGTTCTGAAGCATCAACTCTTTTGCATCAAGAAATAAATTGCTAGCCATGTATTTAAATGTTTAAAATAAAATTCAAATAATATGTTTTATTTACTAGTTTAGGTACAATTATCTCAAAATGAACTATGCACTTGTTATTTGGCTCATCGTAGTCTGTTATACATTCAGAGTCTTCAACTAATTTAAGATTACTAGAAACATAAGCATTTAATCTTTGTAGCTTATCTTCAACTTCCCATCTACCTAAACCAGTTAATTCATGACGAATCTTTGCAAGTTCACGAGAATATTTAGATACAATATATCTTAAGATGAAATATGATGACTGTCCATAAGGTTCATTAAGAGTCTCCCAGAAATACCATAAGTTATCATACATCAAGTAATTGATCTGACAATCTCGGAGATATTCCATGAAATTTATTCTATAAAATACTCCTTCTGATGGCTTTACGAATTCATCATCTTCAACATTTAATGGACTTATCTCCCAGAATTCTTCTTGAGTCACAATTCCGAATCTTTGTTCGGACCCCTCTTCGTCATCTTTAGATCTAAATCCTATTAATGTTTGAGTATCATCAACTTCTTTTAGATATGTTATCTCTATGCACTCAACTCTAGAATATGTATGATCAGTCTTATCACCCTCTATCTCAAGACTTATAGGTATACAGTTTCCAACTTCCAATTTAAATGGATTATATCGGAAATTAACTGCACTATACTCCAAATAATCTTGAGTAAGAAGGTTATAAATATAAGGATAAAATGATGGATATTCTACTCCATCAATAAATACTTTTCCATGAAAATATAAGAGTCGATTATTACTATCCTTACGCTGACAATACCTACCAATATATTGACTTAGATTATCTTTAGTAAACTGTCTTGTACATAAAGATGTGTACTCACGATTCAACTGCCTATAATCCAGATTGATAAGAGCACTTGAATACAGTGAGGATGATAGTCGATTATATTCTAAGTTTGGTTGATCAATAACCTCCAAGATCTTATCAAAATAATCTACATCATCATTCAACTTACCTCTTACTTCATGAATAAGGAATAAATCTGGATACCAATCTGAACCTTTGAAAATATCTAGTGAATCATAATAGTCACTATCAACGACCTCCTCATCAGTAATCCTATCAAGATAGAATGTACCAGTTGGAATATCAAGATCAAGATTCACGTAAGCTTCACCAGATTCATCATAATCTAAACCTCTCCTATAATCTTCATTATAAGGTTTATTATGATCTTCATCCCAATATTTATCATCAATATAATTACCTTCATCATCATAGTTAAATATCACTACTTCAACCAGTTGTGACTGCTTAGTAATGTCACCAAAATAGATAACGTCACTATCATAAGTCTTTCCATCGATATTAGTAGTATATACCGTATAGAATTCGGTAATTAATCCATTTGTAATAGTTATATTTTTTAATTCAGGTTTGTATCTGACATTTTCAATTGTAATCTGAATTTTCTGCCCAGCTGGACCTTTCATCTTAGCATAAAATTCTACTACTTTATTACGCTCAGTAAACTCACAAAGTCTATCTTGAGTATAATTTCTCATAGTCTGAACTTTTACACCTGGAAGATAAGACCTACTTACTTTCACTGAAGGTTTATGAAAAGTAAATACGAGCTTATGCAATTCAGGTACCCTTGAGGGTACTTGAGCTACCACCATATCTTTAGTTAGAACTGCGTCAGCTTCAAATGAATCAGCGACTTGTTCTAATATAGTAGCAACTCTACGATTTGATACTAACCAGAAATCTTCAATCCAAGATTCTTCAATTAACTGCTTGAACCATTCTTTATTACTTTCAAGTGTTTCACTTGGCATTTTATGCTCAGTGCAAAATTCACGAACATAATCAACTATCAGATCAGTTAGGTCATAACACCAACTGCGATTATATTTAAAATAATCACCATCAGGGTTATTCCAACGAGTTTTGATATCAGTGAGTATATCTTTCCAAGTAATTAATTGAGATGGATTAAATTGAAAATAATCAGCATCGTTATTTAAATATGTATATTCCGAAGTTGTTATACCTCGGATACTTCTACCTCTAATATCTCTACCTTGTTCATCTTCACTAATGTATTCTGAACAAAACATCTGAAGACGTCCACCAGTATCCATCACTAACCAGTAGGCGTATTGATCTGGAGAAGTATTTAGATCCTCTAATGCTACATCAGTAAGATCGAGGATTGAACCAAAAGTTTTTTCATCAAAATCAAATTGATTGATATCATTCTCCGATAATGTATACTCGGGATGAGTATTTAAATGAAGAAGATCAGGTCTTTCTTGATATTGATATCTTTTGGATTTCTTTGGATGAGTTACACCTAAAACTCTATCTGGATCATTACTTAATCGTAATGAGCATACTGCATACTTGCTCTCAGGAGTAGTAACTGGGAGCAAGCATGTAGGTACGCCATTTATGATTAGGTTTTTGTACATTTGATCATATTTAAATGATCCTAGATCAGTTTCAAGTTCTTGAGTAGACTTGTATAATTTGGGAAGCAGATAACCAGAGTCTGAATCTACTACTGCTCCCACATAGGTAAATGGATCACCTTCAATTGATCTATTTACAGTAATAGATTTTAAGGTTATTTTACTCATTTCTCATTATTTCCCATATTGATCATGATATCTTGCCAAGTAAGCTCAGATGGATCTTGATCAGTGTATTGAACCTCATTATCTGCAGCAGGCATACCATATCTTGTATTTACTGATTGTCCTCTAGAAATATTTTCATCTCGATATAGGTTCTTTGATTTACCATCTGGTTGAATCAGTCCAATAATACCGAAAGTCATATCAATTCTAGCTTCGGTAGGATCCTGTTGTCCATCTAATCTTGGAGTATATTCAATTGGAACTGCAATAAATCTATATTTCTGATTAATTTTATAAGCTGATCTGAATATAGTTAATACTATCTCAAATGCCATATTATAATATGGAGCAATTGAATGAGTATTAATATCATAGATAGAGTTAATATAGTGAGTCCAATATTTATGCATACTTTGATATACATCATCAATAATAGATAAATTTAAAGTAGCATTATATTGCATTCCACTGAAAATCTCTATAGCACTTCCATTAAATAATTGTTGAGCTTCAGTCCTCATAGTACCAAAGTTCAAGTCATATGAAACTACAGGACAATTCCTTGAGAAACTAAATTGTCTCCATTCATTTCCTATAGCTCTATTAGAAGATGACTTAAATCCTAATCTAGCTGATAAATTTGAAATTAAATTATTAACAAATTTATCACTTAAATCTTTTACTTCATTAGGCTCTAATCTAGCTACAGTTTTTTGAATTTCATAATCCCAATTTAAATTAAGAGCATTTAGTAATATATCACTCTTAGGTCTTGAAGAATCATATCTATCTGAAGTAGTCCATAATGCTGGTAAGTAATATGCTGGTAATGGAGGTGTACATGTATCCCCATGTTTACTTTTATATGGATAAATTTCTGTTTTCCATAAATGATTCGAACCTAATTCAAATCCAGCATAATCTTTATATCCAGCCATGTATCCAGCATCAGATAAAAATTTCTGAACATCTGCAATAGTATCTCCTAATTTCTTAGCATTACCACCTAGGTATGGATCAGCAAATTTGGTATAATTAGCAGCTCTACTATCTTCAGATATTTTAGCTTGATTATATATCACATCTCCACCTTTGATATCACCTTTCCCACTCACCATATCCCATAGTGAACCAAGGATAGCTCCACCTAAAGTACCATTTTTACCGGATACTTGATACATACTACCCTGAGCAAGAGATGCCGGAAGTGCAGGACTGAGACGTGACTTCTCAAATTCCTTCTTCAGCATATCTTTACCAAGAGTCTGCATAATACCTTTCGCAACCCTCTTCGCTACTGTTCCACCATCACGGACGTCATTATCATAAACTGACCTTAAAAGATCATAGTTTGTTGATACTTGACCAGTAACATTACCAAGGGTAGTTTTAATAGCATTTAGTGCAGTAGAAAGAGTCTTTTGATCTTCATACTGCATATATTTAGGCATTCTAACTATATCGGTACTCTCATACCTTAGAAAGTTAAGATTGTCCGCCATTTGAGCTAGTGTTCCAGTTAGTTTAGGTTGTACTAATCCACCTAGTAATGATATATAACCTTCAGGATCATTTTTCCACTGTTTATATTTTCCTAGTGTATCTGCAACTATTTTACAATTTCTTTCGAATTCGGCATCAACATCAGGAGTATATCCTTGAGTTTCACTTGATGGTAGATTTACAGTTTTCTCTGTATATTTAGGACCATCTGGATTATCACTTGAAGTCTTACGTACGCCTTCTACATCAAATTTAACCTCTTCTCGGTTATTTTCAGGCATTTTAACTGTAGACCTCGAGAGTAATTTTGATATAGATAACCTAGACATAATTATTCTTCAACGTTAACTGGCATCGGGATTACCTTTGGAGTACTTTTTGGAGTATGATTCTCTCCATTTACAGGCATCGCTATAACTTTAGGAGTGCTCTTAGGAGTATGATTCTCTCCATTCACAGGCATTGAAATAACCCGTGGACTTTTAACATCTTTACGTCTCATAATTTAATTTAATTGATTAGGTAGCAGTCACTAAATTAATAGTAACTGCCTATATAATGATTAGTTTCAAGCTTTACCAATTCCACTTGTTATAGTCTATTTTAGATTCTAGTAGCGATTGCTGAAAATAAGGGAGTTGATAAAAGAAGTCTTTTCCAGTTAAACGTTCTATTGTATCAACTGTTACTGCATAAGATTTAAGATTACCAGTGGTAGTCTGCTGCAGTAAGAATGCTATCATGGCATTTTCAGTTGGATTATAAATAATCTTATAGAAGTATTCTGGAATTGTAATCTTATTATAAGTTTTCTCACTTCCATGCAATATTACTCCACAAATGACATGAGCAAGTGGGTAACAGTTATTCCTTTCAAAGTCTTCAGTAATTTTCCAGATTCCACGATTAAATCCTGGTAACTGTGGACACATATTTACCATATCAAATGACTCATAGTTAGCAGTATAACTATTACTACTAGCTGATGGGAACATATGTCCTCGATCATACCCACTATAATTATAGTCAGAAGGTTGTGCAGTTTTATTATAAAGCTCCACATGGAAATTGTATCTTCCATAACCTTGTAACTTTTCATCTTCAATGGTATAATAAACCATTAATGGAATATGATCTTTTACACTATAATCTGAAATATATTGAGTAGCTTTAATTGGATTACTCATCTTTGGTTCGAGGGGTACCTTATTAGGCACCCCTGCAAATCCAAAGAAATATATTTGAAGAAGTAGTAATAATATTCTCATTTTATTCCAGTTTCGATATCTGCAAGACCTGCAATTGTATACTGTCTCAGTACATTATCTGCTTCTGAGAAAGTTTGAATTTCAGTAATCTTGAATTTATACTGCATATCTTTACGTGAAAATGATAAGATATCACCAAGTTCAAGTTTATCCTCATTATCATAGAAAGTCATTGAGTTTGAGGTTTCTTGATACAGTCTTAACATATCATTAAGAGATATTAATACTGTATATTGGAATTTCTCAGCATCACTGTCATCTGGAATAGTAGAGCTTGCTACCGAACCGAATACAGTTTTATACTTATTTCTTTCTTTGATACGAGTAACTGTTACCTTGGTACCCATCACTTTTTTATACCATGCGAACTGCTTCAACATGGTTCCATATAGATAATTAGTATTATCTAGAAGTTGTTCAATAAAGCCTAGCTGACTCATGATTGAAAATGTGATTTAATACCAGATCATTAAATGCCCTGAGTGCAACCACATTGAGTTTATCATAATCAACTGCTAAAGTACCATCCTCTGATGTGGATACTACTTCTGGAACAATCTTTTGAATATCTTGTGCTAGTACACCGATTTCACGTGGACCATCAGGATTAGCTATCCAATTATAGTAGACTTTTCTTAATTGATGTACCTTTTTAAGTAAATCAACTGGATTGAAGTCTGATATAATATTCTTTATTCTAAGGTCGGATGACTGGAAGAATCCTCCAGCTGCATATAGAGCTGTACCATTTCTTTGAGCAATGGAATTAGATACCGATCCAGTCTTATCCGGATTAAAAGGATAAGTTGCACCTGTATTACCAGATAATCCAGTAGCACCCTTAGGACTACCTCCAGTAGCACCTTGAGCTCCCTTATTACCAGTTAAACCTTGAGCTCCCTTAGGACTACCTCCAGTAGTACCTTGAGCTCCCCTATTACCGGTTAAACCTTGAGCTCCTCTAGGACTGCCTCCAGTTGCTCCTTGGGCACCCTTATTACC
>Ga0256869_1000045_pt1 | contig 32301 bp, 25 predicted proteins | sample RumenRJG_05RNA_FD_186096 | JGI IMG/M metagenome (GOLD analysis project Ga0256869, IMG submission 186096) | Metatranscriptome of bovine rumen microbial communities from Lethbridge, Alberta, Canada - Rumen RJG_05 (Metagenome Metatranscriptome) | ecosystem: Host-associated > Mammals > Digestive... | reverse complement strand
TGTAAGCACACAGATCGGCTATGCAAAGGATGTATCTGACCCGTGGAAGAACTACAACAAGAACTGCCAGAATGCAATAAACCTGGTGCTGAGCAGTGAGGACAACTCATTCGACGAGACTTACAGTAAGAAGCATACCAGAACTGCTGACACCCAGAAGCTGCTTCAAGACATAACCTCTATGGAGTTGAAAAACCCCAACAGCATGCTCAAGCTCAGCTCCAGCAAGAAGTTCGTAGTCGGCGGCATATACAACAAGGATTACGGCTGGAAAGGGGGCAACACGACAGCCAAGTGGGCGGATCTCCCCACCCTCAAGCCTGTAACAGGCCTTCAGGATGTGTGGGGAATTGCTCCTATCGGTTCAGAGGCAGAGGGTACCTACTTCGCGGCGGCGGCGGCTTACTCAGGCGTGAACAAGCAGATTAAGGGCACCAAGAACTACCTTAAGACCTCGGTTGTCGCCATGGCGCCAAGCCTTCCCCGCTTCAAGATTAAAAATGCAAAAGGCCAGATGGAAATCGTTCCCGTATGCGTGACTCCGAACGGCAACAGAAATGCGAATGAGTATAACATACCATACCTCCAGGTTTGTGCTCCAGTTGATTTCTACATGGACTACATACATTACGATGACCATTCAAATCCGGTTGACATGTCTTTCCGTATCAATTTCGAGGATACCGAGAGCGGAAAGGACTACGATGAGGATGTCATCGTACAGTACCATATGTGGTTTGACAACAAGGATCCCGCCAAGGCCTATGTAAGCGTCAGGGGCTTCTACTCAGACGGCTATGCCCCGCAGCACTTCGGGTATACTGTTACGGGCGTCCAGAATCCTGACACGTTCATCGACATGGCGAAGTCAACCAACGGCGACAGAGGAAGGCTGCAGGAGTTCAACCTTATCCATGACAGCAATCTGGATCAGGCTACCAACAAGGACTACGGCTATGACACTCCTGTAATCGTCAGGGAGTCGTTCAACGGCAAGCTTCTCTACCAGAACCGTGATTTCGATTACGACGGCACAAAGCGCAAGGCAGATGAATTTCCCACCTGGAAAAATCAGCCTAATGTTGCCCTCTGCAGATCCTCTAGTGAAGTGCAGTGGGGTCTCATACCCCTTATCAGGGGAAAGCACTCTGATCCGGTCAAGTGCATGCCTGAGGTAATCCGCACGTTCAAGGTCACCGGGGATGCGGATCCCGCGTTCCTCGAGCCTCCTGTCCTTCTTGCCGCAAGGTACGGACAGGATAAGGATCCTGACTATTCTTCTGAAAAGCTCAACATAACCACTGGTTTCTACGAGCCGAAGAATTATTTCTATGTAAGCAACGCGTCAACCCTTGCCTCCCAGATCGACAAGGCTCTCTCGGAAATCAGGAAGGACACCGCAAAGCATGTCGGATCATCCGCAGCGTTCTCCAGCAACGATCTGTCCGGCAGGAAGGCCAGCTATTACCGCGCTAACTTCGAGGAGGCTTACTGGACCGGAGATATTGTCAGCTACAAGGTAGTCAACGGCGTCATATTTGCCGGTGATAAGTACATCAACTGGAAGGCCGGTGAGCAGCTTGCCCAGCAGTATCCTGCCGACAAGACCTCGTCGGTAGAAGACAGGCGCAATATCTTTATTACTGACAAGGACGGCAATCTGCACCTCTTCAGGGTGTGCGACGGCGGTGCGAATGCCGACAACAGCCTTCGCTGCATGGATGATGAGAGCTATGCGGCCATAACCGCAAGGCTCCGCACCGAGTACGCGTTCACCGCAGGCTCTGATGCCGAGATTGACGCTGCAAAAGAGTTTGTCAGCTATATGTACGGCGACAGGTCGCTTGAGACCACCGAGCAGGGAGAGAATCCTGCGTTAGTCAAGGATAAGGTAGCGCTTCAGGGATATCCTGCAACCTTTAACGGCTTCAGGAACCGCGGCGAGACCGGCTCGCTTTACGGCGATATCCAGGACTCAACCCCTGTTTACGGCAAGACCGCAGGCGGTCTCGGCTTTGTGGTATTCGGCGGCAACGACGGCATGATTCATGTCATCAGCGACAAGACCGGAGAGGAGCTGTTTGCGATCATTCCTCACACCATTGCTGTAGACGGTGATGCTGAGCTGCCCTCGAGCCCTATTGTCGAGTATGCCATCCCGGGATATTCCCACAGGTTCATGGTTGACGGCACTGTCACTGTTTATACGTACGAGACCGCTACCAAGGAGGGTCCCAAGACTCACGTACTTGCTCTCGGCACATACGGCAAGAAGTTCAGGGGAGGCTATGCCCTTGATCTCAGCAGCCTGTCAGCAGTCGCCGATTCCAGCGGCAAAGCAATGAAGGTCACCAATCCTGACGATATTCAGAAACTGTATAAGTGGGGATTTGATGCTACCACTTCCAACAAGCTTGTAGGCTGCATGCCCAGGGCCCCGCAGCTCTTCCTGCACAAGACCGTCACCAATTCGACCGGCACCAATTCGTCCCGTGTCTATGCGGTTTACGGCAACGGATATAACGCTCCCGGGGATGATGAAGGCAATACCTCAGCGCTTCTTATTGTCGATGTGCTGAAGGGCAAGTTTGTCAACAACATTGTGGCTAAGGATTCGTCACTCACCGCGTCGCTTCCTCCTGTATATGCCGGGACGTACAAGAACGGCATGGCAGAGCCTACCATCTACGACTCCGACAGCGACGGTTATGTGGACTATGTCTACGCCGGTGATCTGGACGGAAACCTGTACAGGCTGAACATCGCGAGCGGCAAGAGCCTTGACAGCAGCTCCGCAGGTGCCGTCTCTGCTGATGACCTTCACAGGATAGCTGTATCCTACTATGACTCCAAGAATCTGAGGCAGAGCATTACCACTACTCCTGCGGTAGGGGTCAATCCTGATGCCGAAAGCGGTCATCCGAGCGTTTACGTCAGCTGGGGTACCGGAAGGTTCCTTGTTGCCGAGGATGGTCTTCTGACGGACGCGAAAGGCACTAAGATCTCACGTCCTATCCATTCGCTCTACACGATAGTTGATGACTTCACCGCATCGCCTGCTGCCCTGACCAGGGACAGTGAGGGTGTCTCCGTTACCCAGACCAAGTACGATGAGGAGGCCAGCACGGCCAATGGATCCGAAAATCCTGCCGTGAGAAAGATCTCCTTTGTTAAGACTTCTCCCAAGGGGACCGACTTCAAGGGACTGGTAGTTGATCTCATGCCCATAACTTACAAGGATGGTCGTGAAGAGAAGGTTAACGAGGCTGAGATGGTTATTTCCAATCCTCAAAGAAATGGCAGGAAGTTTGTCGTCAATACCAATTCACCGACGTCGGATCCCTGCAAGAGCAGTGCACAGGGCTATCAGTACGAGCTTGATCTGTACGCACTGAAAAACCTGAGCACCCAGGATCAGCCCAGTGACTACCGTTCCGGAGATTACGGAGATCATCAGAAGAACTTCGGAGGCCTCGCAACTGACGTTGTGATCACCACGACAAGATCCGACGGCGAAGTGAAGACCACTGCCATGACAAACGTTGACGTAGGCGAAAAGGAAGGAAAGGCGAAGACAGACATGAAGAATAAAGGCAAGCTTGAAGGAATTGAAGATACACCTCTCACCAGCGAGTCGTTCAGGCTGGAGTCATACCAGTACATTCTTGACAATGAGACTCCCTGGTAAGCAGCAAGTCTGACTGAATCCCGGCCGAGTTTTGTAAGAAACTGAGGCCTTCCGAGCAAAGCCCTCCTCACGGAGGGCTTTTTTCTGCCATGGTGAATCACGAGGGCGCCAATTCTTCACAGCCCTGAGCTGCGCGTCTGCCCAAAGTCATGACCTGACATGGAAGTTCCAGCCGGCAGATCAGTATGTATCTCCGGTTCGTTCGGAGCCATGAAATAATTTTCTGAGAAAGGAAGTCTGACTCCTGTGCTGGGGCTTCAAATCCGTGAGGCCTGGATCAGGACTGCTTTGGGGATTTCATGCCTGACGGGCTCCTCCGGGGCGGAGAAGTGTGACCCTCAGTCTGTGCAGGCCTGATTTCTCAGAGGCTCAGCATGAAAGTGCAGGGACCTTCGTTGACGAGCGACACCCTCATGTCCGCGCCGAAGCGCCCGGTCTCAACGCTGCCGCTGAACTGCTCCCTTGCGTAGGCAACGGTCCTGTCGTACAGCACCTTTGCCTCATCCGGGCGCATGGCATTGTCAAATCCGGGCCTGTGCCCGCGGCTCAGATCCGCCGCCAGGGTGAACTGCGAGACAAGAAGGAGCGATCCGCCGTGCTGCGTGATATCCAGGTTGAGCTTCCCGGCATTGTCCTCAAAGATTCTCATTCTGATGATTTTGTCGATGCTTTTCCTTGCGGTTTCAAGGCTGTCGCCTTTTTCGTAGCCCAGAAACACAAGAAGCCCCTCACCTATCTGTCCTGCTGTCTCGGCACCTACTGTGACGCTCGCGCTGCTGACGCGCTGAATTAAGCTTTTCATGATATTCCCTCAGTGTACGGCAATATGATAACAGCCCGTTCAGGCGGATGCCGCCGTTTTCGCAGGTCCTGTTACTGACTTCAGTTAAGCACAAGAGCATCCCGCAGCGCACAGGAAAGTCAGCAATAAGGCCTCAGTGCCGTGATGCAGCTTCCGCTCGCGGTCGGCATGCTGTTGCCGGCACCTTATAAGCCGCTGTTCATCAGGGAAAAACAGAGACAGTGCTTCATGACATCCGCTGCGGCGCTATAATCTGCGGCGGCATTTTCTTTTCGGGAGCTTTTATGAAAGACAAAGCAGCAAGTTTCCTGTGTCTTGCCCTGATCGTGGTCCTCGGGGCTTTCTACAGCTTTACGCTTCTGCGCTCTCATCTTGAGTCCCCGAAGGTCAGCACGATGTATGAGAATTACTACATCAGGAAGAACCTCAGGAACTACAATGTAAACCAGACACAGATCTACATCCCGGGGACGGCTTTCGACATGACCTTTGAAAGGGCGTGGATCCTGTCCCGCGACGGCTGGTCAATCCCCGAGAGCAATGGCTCCGGCACGGTGTTCAGCGGAAAGGGGAGCCTTGTCTTCGGGCTCTACTATGTCCCTGACTCGCTTACCATGAGGGCAGACATTGCCGTTTCCGAGCCGGCGGTGCTCAAAGTGAAGTCAGGCGGGACGGAGAGAGTGCTGAAGTTTCCTGAAAAAGGGCATTACCTTCTGGAGACCGATCTTGATGTCTCGGATATGACCAACGACTACAATGCCCTAAACCATGTTTATCTTGAATCGGATAAAAGTATAATATTTTACAGGCTGTCTCTCGACTGATAGTCCTGACAAAGCTGAATGATGAGTGAAAACGGCGGGCTATTATGAAAAAAGATTATCTTGTTTCGATTATTGTTCCGGTCTTCAATGAGGAGGTCTCAATCGCCCCTTTCATGAAGGAGCTCGACAGGGCCCTTGAGCCTATTCATGATCACCTCGAGATCATCTTTGTCAACGACGGCAGCAGGGACAATACGGTTGCCGAGGTCAATAAGGTCATCGCGGCTGACAGGCGCGTCTCGCTGGTGAACTTCTCAAGGAATTTCGGCAAGGAGCCGGCCCTTTCCGCGGGGCTCAGGGTCGCTGACGGTGATTTCGCGGTCCCGATGGACGTGGATCTGCAGGATCCTCCTGAGGTTGTGCTTGAGTTCCTCAAGAAATACGAGGAGGGCGACGGCAAGTACGACACGGTATACGGGCTCAGGGCAGACCGCAGCGAGGACACAATGATGAAACGCTTCTCCGCGGAGTGGTTCTACCATGTGTTCAATTTCATGAGCTCCAAGACCAAGATCCCGGTCAATGTCGGCGACTTCCGTCTGATTGACCGGAGGGTCATAGACACCATCAACAAGCTCTCCGAGAAGCAGCGCTTCATGAAGGGCCTTTTTGCCTGGGCAAGCCACTCATCCTGCGCCGTCTCCTACAAGCGCCCGGAGCGCGCTGCCGGATCCTCGAAGTTCAATTTCTGGAAGCTCTGGAACTTCGCGCTTGACGGCATATTCAGCTTCTCGAGCATCCCTGTGAGGATCTGGAGCTATATCGGGCTCTTCATCTCGAGCCTCGCGTTCCTCTACATGATTATCATGATCGCGAAGACGCTGTATTTCGGCATCGATGTCCCGGGCTATCCGTCAATCATGTGCGTCGTGCTGTTCCTCGGCGGCGTGCAGCTCATATCAATCGGAGTGGTCGGTGAGTATGTAGGACGCATCTACTATGAGGTGAAGGGCAGGCCGCTCTATGTGATTGACGGAGTGTCCGGCCGCCTTTCCGCAACACATGAGAGCGATGGCAGCAGGAAAAATCCTGCCGGAAAAGAAAACACTGATTCCGAGAGGAGCGCCGAAGGCAAATGAGCACAGCTGAAGAACAGGTCAGCGCCGGTACTGCGGCAGAAAACAGGAAGATCCTGGGGATTCCCGTGCCGTCTTTGATGCGTTTCATCAGGTTCTGCATTGTGGGCGGGCTTGCGACCGTGGTTGATCTAGCGATCTGCTTCTGTCTCATCCATTTTGTCGAGTCGCTCTCAAGGCATGAGGCGGTTGTAGCAACCATCGGCTTCATCATCGCGTTCTCGGTATCCTATGTCGGGCACCGCTACTTCACGTTCAGGAAGGGCGGCAGCGTCCTGAAGTTCTTCGCAGTCTCGGTGTTCTCGTACCTCATCAGGATCCTGATTATCAACGTGCTCACCGCCTTTGACATAAGAGGATTCCCCCCGATATTCATTGCTGCGGTGTCCGTGGTCTTCGTCACCTATTTCCTGTCGAAATTCATGGTGTTCAAAGGCACTGCCAAGGACAAGGACGGAGGCTCCCGGAAGAATGCAGACTGAGCAGCCGGCGCCTGCAGTCCTCACAGGAAGCGCATGGGAAAAATACCGGTACCTTACGGTTATTCTCTGCGCATTCATTGTGAGCAGGGTGCTCTTCTACTTCATCGGGCTGATGGGGCACATAAATTTCGGCACCGGCGAGGTGCTGACCATGGAGAGCCTCTTCAACATGTGGGACAGGACGGCAGACTCGTTCTGCTCGTTCGACTGCTACTGGTACTCAACCATCGCCGAGTTCGGCTATGACCACTATCCGCACGGACTCACGACCGGACATGCGTCCAACTGGGCATTCATGCCGGTATACCCGGGACTCGCGAGGCTCCTCCATGAGCTTCTCGGCATAACGGTGCTAGACGCCTTCTATGTGATTTCCAATCTCTGCTTCCTCATAGCCCTCGTGTTCATCACGAAGTGCTTCCTGCTGAAGGGCGTTGCCGACTACAAGATCTACTTTGTAATCTTCTTCATGTGCTTCTGCCCGTATGAGGTATATTTCATTGCGCCGTATACGGAGTCGCTCTTCCTGATGCTGACGGCAATGCTCTTTTACTGCTCGTACAGGAGACTCTGGCTTGCCGCGGCCGTATGCGGCTTCTTCATGACCGGCACCAAGGTCCTCGGGGTAATGTCGGTGTTCGTGATTCTCACTGAATCCGTAAGGGCCTACGGCATCAGAAGCTTCCTCCGCCTAGAGCTCCCGGCCATGAAGTCCCTCCTTGCGGTGTTCATCGTGCCGATGCCGTTCTTCCTCCTCATGACCTTCTACTATTACTACACAGGCGATCCCGAGTCATTCAAGAACATCCAGTTTGCCTGGGGCAGAAGCGTCGGCAACCCGTTTGACTACTGGTACAGCGGCCTCATGACCGGAGGGCGCAAGACCTATATGGCGGTAAGCATCGTTGTGGGCTATCTTCTCGCACTGGTGCTCATCTGGCGCAGGCTCTACTCAGAGTTCATCTTCATGATCATCTGCATCACGGTGCCGATCCTCACGAGCATCAACACGTTCCCGAGGTACCTCTTCGGCCTGTTCCCGACCTATATCGCGCTCTATGAGCTCGTCAGAAAGAATTCCGTGCTCAGGTACATCCTCCTGACCTGCGGCGCGGCGACCGCGACATACTTCACGGTGGCGTGGGTGAACTCCAAGTTTTTTGCCATATAGGTTCAGGTCTGTGGTTCATGTGCTATAATTTTAAGGGTTGTTTCAGCATCAGCACAGGTTTGACAATGTTGAAAAATAGGAATCACGGACTTTGCCTGCTCATTGCGGCCGCGGTCCTGTCTTCTTCAGCACTGAGTGGCTGCAAGATCTTGGACTTTTCCACAGGAAATGAGACTGCAGAGAACGGTTTCGGATACCTGAGAGCCCTGAGCAAGCCTGCGGATCTGCGCATTACCAGCAAAAACAACCTCAAGTTCACCCGCACCTACCGCGTTGACCTCTCGAAGACCGACTCATCAGCCGAGCGTCCGGTCGGCGATCAGATCGATATCAGAAGCCCCGTGCAGCTCTACAGCAGCGTTCCGAACTCCTATGTCGCGAATGACGGCAACCTCTCGACTGTATGGCTCAATGATCTGACCCCGGGCTCAGACGAGTACCTTAACCGCGTCTGGAACGAGGTGCTCGGCTTCCTGAGCCGCCGCGGAATAGGCATTGAGAGCACCGATCTCGGGCAGAAGAAGATCTCCACCGAGTGGTTCATCACTGACACTGTCATGCAGCCCTATACTCCTGGGAAGGCCAAGGAGGAGCAGCGCTACGCCAGGCAGAAGTACAACCTCTACGTTGTCCGCGACTACCGCGAGCAGAAGATCGGCGTATCTGCAGAGCTCACCAATTTCAAGCTCTTCGAGGGCGAGAACCGACTCAATGTGAGGATGGATCAGTTTGCCATGAACAGGTACACGAGATCCTTCATCAATCAGATTATGGCTGACTACGAGAGGCAGACCGACGAGGAGAGGGAGCGTGCCCGCACCGAGATTGAGATCTCCATGCTCGAGGGCGATCACGGCGTCCAGGGCTGGGAAGTCGGCGCATCATACGACACGGTCTGGGACGTCCTCCTGAGGATGCTGCCAGAGTACGGCTTCAAGATTTCGGAGAGCGAGAAGATCCGCGGCTCAATCATCGTGAGCTACGATGAGCCCAGTGCATCATTCTGGAGGGAGAAGGGCATTGATCCATTCGCCATCGATGAGGATGACTACCGGATTGAGGTGGGGCTTGCTGACGGGAAGACCACCATACAGTTCTTTGATGACGACAATGTAAGGCTTCAGCCTGACACTGTCGAGAGGCTGTACTTCAGGTTTGCCAATGCGCTGGCGGAGTCCTTCAGGCAGGTTACGTCGAAGGCCGTCAGGGTGTCAGGCAGGTAATGGTTTTAAGGGAAGCGGGCATGCTGCGCGCTTCCAGTGTTATGTTAACCGGAGTTTGTAAATGGAAAAGAAAGCTGAACTCTATCGCGGTAAGGCTAAGACTGTCTATGCTACCGATGATCCTGAAAAGCTGATTATCTTCTTCAGAAATGATACTTCCGCCTTTGACGGATTAAAGATTCAGCAGTTCAATAACAAGGGCATGATAAACAACAAGTTCAACTACTTTATCATGAAGAAGCTTGAGGCTGCAGGCGTTCCCACTCAGGTTGAGGGACTTCTCAGCGACACCGAGCTCCTTGTCAAGAAGCTTGAGATGGTTCCCGTAGAGTGCGTTGTCCGCAACTACACCGCCGGCTCCATCTGCAAGCGTCTTCCTGTAAAGGAAGGCCAGAAGCTTGAGACTCCGACTTTCGAGTTCTTCCTCAAGGATGATGCCCTCCATGATCCTATGGTAAATGACTCCCACATCATTTCCTTCGGCTGGGGCACCCAGGAGGACATTGATCAGATGAAGGCTCTGAGCCTCAAGATCAACGATGTCCTCAAGAAGCTCTTTGACGACGCAGGACTTATCCTCGTTGACTTCAAGCTTGAGTTCGGCAAGTTCCACGGACAGCTCCTCCTCGGCGATGAGTTCTCTCCGGACGGGTGCAGGCTCTGGGACAAGAAGACCATGAAGAAGCTCGACAAGGATCGTTTCCGTCAGAACCTCGGCGGCGTCATGGAAGCATACGAGGAAGTTGCACACCGTATCGGCGTTCCTCTCTAAGAGACCTGCCTTCTGGCCTTTTGATGAACCCGGGAGCTGTTCCCGGGTTTTTTATTTTCTTATCCGGAAATTTTTCCCTGCTCCGGGATCCGGCATGCACCTCCCTTTGCGGGAGCTGCCGGAGGGCGGCGCAGTGCCGTCTGCCGTGCCAGCGTCCCCTGATTTTCCTTTTGCCGGCGCGCATTGTTTAAAATTTGTGTACTGTGCCGTTTTTAATGAGATTGGATTTTTTTATAATATCCGAATATTGAAGTTTACCCGGCGTTTTTGTCTATCGGGAGAGCCATGAAAAACATCAATAATGCCGTTCCCGAATCATGGAAGAAGATTTTCAGCCAGTCCGGCATCGCAAACAGCAAAATCAAGCTCAGATATGTCCTGATCTTCCTCTGGGTACTCTTCGTCGGCTCGGTTGCCTACATTGCCATCCTGAACTACAGCGTTATGAGGGACTCGTCGTTCGGCAATATCCTCACATCAATGGATTACGACTCCAGGTTCGCCGACAACTATCTACACTCAACCCTCATAAGGGCGTTTGACAAGACCGAGCGCATCACCGGAAACGCCGCGTCAAGCTTCCCCTCCTCTGACAGCAGCGAGAAAAGCCGGCGTGCCTACCTTGCCAGAATAGGAGAGAGCGTCACAAAGCTCATCAGGGAGTTCAATTTTGTCTCATTCACCGCTGTCATTGACTCCGATGGCCAGAGCATAACTGCGACTGACCAGAGGTACGCCCATTATCTGACGGTCTCGCGTGAGTACGGCGGGATCGTCAAGGCCATAAAGTACAACCCGGGCGTAAATTATCTGGGCTTCCTGAGCAATGATCAGATTATCCCTAACGGCCATATCGGCCTGATCTACGCCTCTCCGGTATATGTGAGCGATCAGAAGACCGGCAGGCCGAAGTTCATCGGCACTGCCTTTGTCGTCGTGCCTCTCAACCGCCTTGCCGAGGCAATGGCCGGCAACAGGATGAGCTCCAAGGTCCAGGTTACGAGGGAGCAGAGGGTGGTGCCTGACAATTACGTCAGCAAGCATACCCCCATCAACGTCAAGGCTGACGGTGCCGCGGAGGCCGTCACCATCTATGTGACCCTTTCGAGGACCAAGGAAGGCATCAGGGCTGCGATAATGAGATCCATCATCCTGCAGCTTGAGGTCACCGTGTTCCTCGCGGTCCTCACCACGGTGTTCACCACGATAATCGGCTACTGGCTGATGATGCTCTTCGGCAGGCTGTTCTCGAACATCAAGCGCGTGCAGAACAATCAGGAGATTATTCCCCTCAGGTTCTCGGTCGCCGAGCTCAATGAGGTAATGCGGCTCGTTGTGAGCCTCAAGAGCTCCGAGGAGGAGCAGTACCGCATCGTGCAGACTCAGGCAGAGTCCATCAAGGCGAAGAATGACACCCTCGAGAAGCAGTCCAAGGAGCTCAAGGACTATCAGGCAAACCTCGAGAAGAAGGTCGAAGAGAGAACCCTTGCCCTGAGGACAACCCTGAACAGGATCAGCCAGAACAACAAGGTCAACAGCGCGATTATCAGCTGCCGTCCCCAGGTAAGCGAGAGCCCAGAGTACGGCCAGATGTTCCAGATCTACCAGAAGGCCGTAGCGGAGTTCGATCTGCACCACAACTTCTTCATGAAGATCAAGGTCAGGAATGAGGAGGAGCTCAGGTCCCCCATGCCTGACGTGTCACTCATCGATCCTGACGAGAATGAGATCAGGAACATTGCCGGGTACAAGTTCGCGGACAGCTGCTACACTTTCCCGGTAATCGGAAGGAACTGCACCGGCGTGCTGGTCATCAAGTGCGAGGTTGCCCCGATTGACCAGGGCGTTGCGAATATCATCCAGATCTTCTGCCGCGACATGGCATCGACCTTCGACAACTACTACCTCAACAAGAAGCTCCAGCTCCTTGCGACAACCGACGGCCTTACCGGGCTGCAGAACCGTCTCGGCTTCGAGAGGGTCATCGGCAGGTACAGCAGGATCAGCAACAGCCGTCTCGGCTTCTTCCTGATTGACGTGAACGGGCTCAAGGAAATGAACGACAAGATGGGGCATGAGTGGGGCGACGAGCTTCTGAGGAATGTCTCCGTCATGCTGCAGGACATCGCGTCGCGCCATTCGAGAACCAGCCTCTACCGCATCGGCGGCGACGAGTTCGTCGTCATACTCGAGGGCTCGGACATTGACAGCCACGAGACAATCGCGGGCGAGTTCAAGGAGGTCCAGGGGAACAAGGTCCGGTTCTTCGGCAAGGACGAGACCCCGGTCTATTTCAGCTACGGCTATGCCGAGTCTCCGGAGACGGCCCCGAACAGCCTCTATACAGTCGCCGACGAGCGCATGTACGCGATGAAGGAAGCATATTACGAGGAACGCAGGATCAAGTACGGTGAGACCAGAAAGCCCCGTCATTGACAAGAGGCTCCTTTTACCGGAAAATTCTGCAGTAGTTTTCTGTAAATAATTGGGAATAAAGCAAGTGAAGATTATTCTGTTAGGTGCTCCTGGTGCAGGAAAGGGAACTCAGTCCCAGTTCCTGACCAAAAAGTATTCCATTCCTCAGATTTCCACCGGCGACATGCTCAGGGCAGCAGTCAAGGCCGGCACGGAGCTCGGCAAGGCTGCCAAGGCAATCATGGACAAGGGCGGCCTGGTTTCCGATGACATCATCATCGGCCTCGTCAAGGATCGCGTGAAGCAGCCTGACTGCGCGAACGGCTACCTTCTTGACGGATTCCCGAGAACAATCGCCCAGGCTGACGCCATGAAGACCAACGGCATTGACGTTGACTTCGTCGTCGAGCTCGTTGTTCCTGATGACTCCATCGTAAGGCGCATGTCCGGCCGCAGGGTCCATCTTGCCTCCGGCCGCACCTACCACGTTGTCTACAATCCCCCGAAGGTTGAGGGCAAGGATGACGTTACCGGCGAGCCCCTGGTAATCCGTCCTGATGATCAGGAGGAGACTGTCCGCGCCCGCCTCAAGGTTTACCATTCACAGACCGAGCCCCTTGTCGCATACTATAAGAAGGATGCGGAATCCGGCAAGGTTAAGTTCGTCTCGGTTGACGGCTGCCAGCCGGTCGAGAAGATCAGCGAGGAGCTCGCCGCCAAGCTCGGCTGACCCAAAGACTGATTTCAATGAAGAGGGGCTCCGCGGAGCCCTTTTTTTGTGCCTGCTGCGGTCAGGACTTCTCCGGGGAGTACCTGTACCTGGTCGAGAAGTTCTCCAGGATCTTCTTCGTGCCTGCCGCCTGCGGGTTTCCGAGGACCTGATCCGTTTCTCCGAACTCCTCCACGGCCCCGTTGGCAAGGATCAGGATCCTGTCGCTGATTTTCCTTGCGATGTCGATGTTTCTTGCCGCAAAAATCTGGGTAATGTGATACTCGCTCCTGAGGCGCAGCGATATGTTCATCATCTCGGCCCTGATTGTCGGGGCGAGATCCATGAATGCGGAGTTGGAGACCAGTATCCTGGGCTTCAGGACCAGGGCCCTCGCAAGCGATACCCGCATGTTCTCGACCGGCGAGAGATCCCAGGCATGCTCTGCGACGATGTCCGGAGGAAGCCTCAGAAGCTCAAGTGTGCGCCTGATCCTTGCGGCCCGCTCGTCAGCCCTGAGCTCCGTCGAGAAGCGGAGCGGTATGTCAAGCGTTGTCCCGATGTCGAGGCCGTTTTCGAGCGTTTTATCGCTGCGCGCGAAAATCGGCCTGATGATGCTGTTTCTCCTCGGATTGTCCGCGGTCAGCACCTTGCCGCTGCAGAGAATGAGGCCGCTGGTCTGCTTCCTTAGCCCTGCGAGGATTTCTATGAGGACTGGCAGATGGCTTCTGCCGTCGTCCATTATGACCAGGCATTCCCCGCGGCCGAGCTCAAAGCTGATGTTTTTCAGGATGGATGTTTTCCTGAAGAGCTTCCTCTCAAGCAGCAGCGAGCGAAGCGACAGCACGCCCGTCTCCAGGGAAAGATGCCTCACGCTGAGAATCGGCTGGTCTGAAGTGTTCACCCGTCTGCCCCTTTAGTGTTTACCTTATTCCTCGTCCGGCTTGCTGAAATGGCATCTCCAGACATGCCCCTGCGGCAGCTTCACCGCAGGAGGCGTCCTGAGGCAGATCCTCTCGGCAATGGGGCAGCGCGGGCCGAACCGGCAGCCGACCGGGAGCTCCGGCCAGGACGGGAAGATCCCACCGAGCTCGGAGAACATCTCGTCATGATCAAGCGCGCCGCCCATCTCGTTCATTGATTTGATGAGGCGCCTGGTGTACGGATGCTTCGGGCTGCTGAGGACTGCCTGCGTTTTCCCGGTCTCGACGATCTGTCCGGCGTACAGGAGCGAGACCGAGCCAGCAAGGTTCGCGATGGGCGCCAGGTCATTGGTCCCTATCAGCATGGTCAGGTGCTCGTTCTTGTTGACGCTGTCGAGGAGGGAGAGGATCTGGCTCTCCGATGAGACTGACATGGCGGAGAGCGGCTCGTCAGCGATAAGAAGCTCTGGCTCGTAGGCGAGAGCGAGGGCGATGTTGACCTTGCGGCACTCTATGTCAGTGAGCTGCCCGGGCTTCGAGCCGAGAACCTTCTGGTAGTTGCTGATTCCCACTCTGATGAGGAGGTTCTCCATGCGTCTTTTTTTCCAGCCTGGGTACCTGTACCAGCGGTCGTGGAAGTTCCTCAGCGAGAGGACTTCCCTGAACTGTCTCCTGATGGTCATGGCCGGATCGAGGTTCATCCTGGGATCCTGGAAGATGATGAAGATTTTCTTTCCGATGAACTTTCTCTTTTTCGCAGGGGAGAGCTTCAGCACGTCAGTGCCGTCAATCCTGTATCTTTCCGCGCTGTAGGTGAGCCCGCTTCTCCTGATTCCGACTATCGCCGTCATGATGAGGCTCATGCCAGCGCCCGACACGCCCACGAGAGCCCTGATGTCACCCTGATCTATGGTCAGGCTGACGCTGTCGATTATCCTGTTCCGCTCTCCCTCGCCCCTGCTGATGGAGAGATTCTTCAGATCAAGAAGAGGCATTTTCAGAAACTCCCTTTCTTATAGCGGTCTTGAGAGCGCTTCCCACGATGTTGATTATCAGCACGGCTGAGACGATGGCGATCCCGGGGAATATTATGCACCAGTAATTGCCGCGGTAGATGAAGGCCATGCCCTCCGAGATCATCAGACCGAGCTCCGGGGTCGCGTGATGCGCGCCGAGCCCGAGGAAGCAGATGGAGGCGATGTCTATGACGGCAGTGGAGAATGCCCTTGCGGTCATGCCGGCAAAAATGTATGCAGTGTTGCGGAAAAGTATGTACGTTATGTACATTTTGCCGGCGCCGTCGGATCTGAGCGCTATGACGTATTTCTTCCTGAGCTCGTCCACTGCCGTGCGGTATGATGACGAGATGAATCCGGGGAGGAGCGAGAGCGCCACGGCCTCCGACGCATGCCGGAGGGAAGGCTCGACGATGGCGGTCATGAGCACTGCTATGAGCACGGACGGCGTGGCGGCGAGGAACAGCATGGTCCTCCGGAGGAGATTAAGCAGGGGATTGCCGGAGATTGCCGCGGCGAACCCGGCGGCAATGCCTGCGGCGGCTGCGGCCGCGGCGGCGATGCCTGCTGCGAGCAGGGTGTTGCGGGCGCCGAACACGACCCTCGCGAAGATGTCGCGCCCTAAATCATCCGTTCCCATGATGAAGCGGTTGAAGCCGGTCTCGAAGCTGAAGCTCAGCGACGGCGGGATGAAGTATTCCGAGATGTTCTGCCTGTAAGGATCAAGTCCCATGAACAGCGTGCCTGCCGCTATTATTATGATGTAGCAGACGAGGCCCAGAAGTCCCGCGAGGAACAGCGGCCTGCTCCTGAAAGTCCTCCACAGGCAGGAGATAGAGTGCCGTACCGGCCCGTATGTGCTGCTGCTCATTTTGCCTGCTCCGTGATTTCCGGCCTGGTGAATCTTGCAAGCAGGCTGAATACCGAGTTCACGGTAAGCAGCACAGCCGCGGTGAAGAGGAAAATCCCCATGATGACCGGTCTGTCCCTGTCCTGGGCTGCAGTTATGAGGAGGTTCCCTGTCCCGGGCCAGTTGAAGACGAACTCGGCGATCACGATGGCCGTAAAGTAGATGTTGATGAGCACCGGCAGCCTGACGAATATCTCCGGGAGTGCGTTCCTGAGGCCGTGGAAGAGGACAATGTAGAAAATGCTCCAGCCCCGGCTCAGAGCCGCCTGCATGTAGTGCTGGCGCATCACGTTCCGGAGGGAGTTCCTGGTGATCCTCGTGAGCTCGGCTGCCGGCAGGACCGATATGGTTATGGCGGGAAGGACGAGGTGCAGCAGGCAGTTGACGAGTATTTCCTCCTTCATGTCAGAGTCCATGAGCAGTATGTCTATGAGCTTTATGCCGGTGATATCCGGCACATCGTAGAAGTAGCTGAGCTCGTCGGATGACGGAATCGCGGCCACGCTGAGCGAGACGGCGATTATGAGGAAGACCGAGATGAGGAACACCGGCACTGACGAGACGAATATCGAGACATCAGTTATGACCGTGCTGGTCTTCCTGTCCAGGGTCAGGGCAGCCGTCGAGCCGCAGACCGTCCCCGTGATGAGGGCGATTATGAATGACGACAGGAGGAGTCCCAGGGTCGAGGGGAGAGTCCCGCTGATGAGGTCCGTGACCGGCTGCCCGGTTATGTCAGACGTGCCGAGATTGAGGCTGAGGAGGTTCTGCATGTATTTCGCGTACTCGGGAAGCGCCTGCCCCTTGAGGTCAATGCCGTAGATTCTGACATTGACCCAGAACGTAATGACCGAGAGCAGGAAGAGCAGCCCCGCGAGCGTTACAAGCCTGTTCAGGATAAATCTAATCATCGCTGCCTATGACCGTATTCAGAAACGAGAGACCTTCATTCTGCGTCTTTTTCACCCCGCTGATATTTTTCCGGGTGACGTAGGTGTCCTGCGAGCGGGCGAGAGGGATGAACGACATGGCCTCAACTGCGCGCCTCCCGATTTCCCGCGAGATCCTGACCCTCTCCGCCTCGTCAGGCTCGGCCCTGAGCTTCTCGAGGTCGAGCCTGGTCCTCTCGTCGCAGAAATTCGAGAAGTTGTCATCCGCGCCGGCGCAGCCGAAAACCCTGCGTATTTCATCCGATGGGTCGCTGAGCGGAAACTGGGCGTTGATGATTGCGAGATCATAGCGCCCCTTCGCGCGGTGGGTCCTCATCGCGCTGCGGCTCATCCTGATTATCTTGAGCTTTATGCCGATTTCGGCAAGCTCGTGCCGGAGGATCTGGTAGAGCCTCGAGTCGCGGTACTCATTGTTGAGGTTGGTCCTGTCGGCCCAGACGGTGAGCTCAAGGGGAAGATTCGCCTCGGATGCGGTTATGAGCTGCCTTGCGTGCTCGATGCTGAACGGGTAGACCGCCTGGCCTGTTTTGCCGTCATGCCCGGATGCTGTCTCGGGGATTATGTCATCGCCGGCGAGCCCCTCGTCGAACGAGATGATTTTCTGTACGGCGCTCCGGTCGATGGCCCTGATTATGGCCTCGCGCACGAACGGGTTGTGCATCGCTGACGAGTCGGTGTTGAAGGCCAGCAGGATCTCGTTGAGGAATTCCCTGCGGTATACGCTGGTGTTCCTGTTCTTGCCGAGGAACTCAAGATCCGATACCGCAGGGGAGTTCATGACCTGGCATTCATTGGTCATGAGCTTGATCATCCTGCGCCACTGTATGTCGGTGAAGTCGAACACCAGGGTCCTGACATTCCCGCGTCCGCCGCCTTTCCAGTAATGGCTGAAGCTTCTGAGACGGAGGTACTTCCCGCCGCGGAACTCATCGAACATGAACGGTCCGGTGCCGATTGGATGGCTGTTGAAGAAGTCCGGGTTCCGGCCGAAGCCTTCCAGGAAATCAGCGTATTCCTTCGAGACGATCACCGCGAAATCCGATGAGATTATTCTGAGGAATGAGGGGTCCGGGCGGTGCAGCCTGAAGACGACAGTGCTACGGTCGGGAGCGGTGACTGACTTCAGCAGATCCGTCATCCCGGACTGCACGGGGAAGCGGAGCAGCTCATGGTCGTTCAGGTAGTAGGGGCTGTCGCTTCTGAGGAGCTTCTCGAAGCTGAAGACGACGTCGCTGGAATCCATCGGCCTGGACGGCACGAAGAACCTGCTGCCGTGAAACTCGACCCCGTCCCTCAGATGGAATGTGTAGTCGAGACCGTCACGGCTTACCTCCCATGATTCGGCGAGCGAGGGCCTGAATCCGTGGGGCGATTCCGGATCAGGCTCTATAAGGCGGTCGAACATGTTGGCTGCCGCCGAGGCGCTGGTTTGGTTCAGGTCCTCTATCCAGGGTGCCGGTGTCCTGAGCTCCGAGGAGGCGCAGAAGGAAAGGCCGCCCCCGGCAGGGAGCGACGGCCTGTCCTCGCAGCCCAGAGAGAGGGCTGCGGCTAAGGACATGCAGAATATTGCGCAGAGTGACTTCGATTCCATGGCCCAATTATAGCGTCTGAGGGGAATCCGATAAACCGGGCTCCGCGCGGTGGGCATATTCCCGGAAGCGCGTGGCCGCAGGGCCCGGGATTCTGCCCGGCCTTTCGCCTTAACTTCTTGATCAGATATCCAATTCTGCAACTCTCGTATATGCTGTTCTGCCGGAAATTAGTATAATCTCCGGAGGAGGATTGCAATGAGAAGACTGCCTGTATATCTTTTGCTCGATGTTTCCGGATCGATGCGCGGAGAGCCGATTATCTCAATGAAAACCGGCGTCCAGGTTCTTCTCTCATGCCTTAAAAGAAACCAGTCTGCGAAGGAGACTGTTTTCGTAAGCATAATCACGTTCGGTGATCATGCATCCGAGGCAGTCCCACTCACGAGCGTGCAGGATCTCGCAGTCCCTGATTTCGAGCCGCATGGCTGCACCATGCTAGGCGAGGCCCTCGAGCTTCTCGCGCGCAGCATAGAAGAGGATGTCGTGATGCCGTCCGCGGCAGAAAAGGGCGACTGGAAGCCGATCGTATTCATTGTGACAGACGGAGAGCCCTGCGATGACGTAAGGCACGGGCTTGACGATCTCAAGCGCGGCTGCGTTGACACCATCGTCGCCTGCGCGGCCGGCCAGGACACCAGCCTGGATCCTCTCCGCTCACTGACGGAAAACGTCATAAGGCTCGATACTGCGGGAAGCCATACATTCGAGAGCTATCTCCGCTGGAACGACATCTCTGACGACAAGCCGGAGAAGTCCTGAGAATTCAGCTTTTTTATTATTCATTCCGGCCGGAAGGCGCGGAAGCATGTTTTGAGGCCGGCAGGAACAGAAACTGTCCGGGGAAACGGGAGGAGTAAGCGTGAGAAGACTTCCAATTTTCTTTCTCATCGATGTTTCAGAGTCCATGGTGGGCAAGCCGATAGAGTGCGTCGAGAACGGAATCGCCACCATCATAAGGACGCTAAAGCAGAGTCCGTACGCCCTCGAGACCACGGTGATCACCGTGATAGTGTTCGCCGGCAAGACGAAGAAGATTGTCTCGATGCAGGATCTCTATACCCTTGACCGCGTCAAGCTCCCCATCGGCGGCGGCACGTCGCTCGGGCACGCCATGGACTTCCTGATGATGGATCTCTCGCTCAGCGTGAAGAAGAACTCCTATGAGGAGAAGGGCGACTGGCGCCCGCTCATTTTCCTGTTCACGGACGGCAATCCTACGGACGACGTGACCCAGAGCGCCGCAAGGTGGAAGGAGAATTTCTCGAACAACGCGACTTTCGTGGCCATATCGATAGGCGACAACGTCGACACCAGGATCCTCAAGCAGTTCACGCCGAATGTCTTCCTGCTGAAGAATACTGATACTGCGTCATTCGAGAAGTTCTTCGACTGGATCACCGAGTCCATAAACTCGTCAAGCAAGAGCGTGGCGAGCAGCAGGCGCGACTCCGGAAGCATCGACGCCTCGAAGAGCCAGGTCCTCTCGTCAGCCGACGAGTCTGAGGTCTACTCCCATCCCGACGAGCAGCACGTTGTCATCCTCGGGCGCTGCCAGAACTACCCTGAGCAGTTCTACCTCGTGAAGTACGAGAAGACCTCCGGCGCCGGCGAGGCTGCGGAGTACCAGCTTGAGGGCTGCTACCCCCTGAAGGACGAGATGAGGGACATGTACTTTGACCTTTCGGTTGACGATGCCGGCAAGCAGAACCAGAGGATAAACACCGACCATCTCTACGGGCATCCGAAGTGCCCGATCTGCGGCAATGACAGCGCGATAGGCATCTGCTCATGCGGAGGAGTGCTCTGCGTCAAGAACAATGAATGGAATGTCTGCCCGCACTGCGGCAAGCGCTCGTTCTTCGGTTCGGCGAAGAAGGGACTCGATATAGCGAGAACAATAGGCTAAAGGCCGGAGCATGCGGCATGCACCGGCCGTCCCGGGACGGATGCGCCGCACCGGCGGAAAGGTTTTTGATTTTTGAAGGGCTGTTTTTTTATGGACGAGGTTCGTTCTGGCTCAGAGTCAGCGGAAGATACTGGAAGCATCAACAATGTTGCGGTTCCTGATCCGGGTGTCACCGCACAGTCCGGTGATGCGGAGCCGGCTGCGCATGCGTGCAGCTCTCCTGCCGAGCTCAGGAAGGCGTCTGCCCAGCAGGCCCTGGTCCGCCGGCGCGGGGACGAGGACAGGGAGAACATTGAGCGCCTCACGAGGCTCTTCATGTTCAATGCCTTCGACAGGGCAATCGTGAACGTGTCATATTCCTTTGACATGAGGCGCGTTGTCCCGGAGAGCGCGCTTGTGTCAGTGAGCTTCATCGGGCTTGACGCGCTGGGGCTTTCCTATTCGGCGGACACCGGGCTCATCTCCGGCGTCCCGAGGAAGCTCGGGAAGTTTACCGTAACGTTTTCCTTCTCCTTCAGGGGGCAGGCCTTCACCAGGAACGCGGAGCTGACCTCGGTCTCGCTGTGGAAGAACAACCCGGTGCCCGCCGGCACCCCGTTCATGAAGCCGGATGAGGATTCTGCCTTTATCGCAGGAGCCGAGGACGGCTCGTTACTGAGCCTTGCCGGGGCAAGCAAGAGGGGCCGCTCGCATGCGCAGGACGGCAGGCCCAGGGATGATGATTTCTGCATAGACAGCCTCCCCGGAACCGGCTGGCAGTTTGCCTCTGTTGCGGACGGAGCCGGCTCGGCGAGGTTCTCGAGGCGCGGTTCGGAGCTTGCAGCCGAGGCTGGCAGGGAGTGCTTCAGGAAGAGCTTCAGCGTCCCGGTGTTCTCGGCAAAGGTTGATGCTCTCCTCAGGCTTTACACCGAGTCAGGCGACGAGGCGTCGTTTACTGATGGTCTCAGACAGCTCTTTGCGCCGTTCTTCTCGGAGATTGTCCGCTCTTACCTTGACAAGGCAGATGCGGAGATCAGGAATTACGGCGGGGTGAGCGGCTTTGCCGGGATGAAAAGGGAGGATTTCTACACCACGTTCCTCTGTTCCCTGGTCAGGAAGTTCAGCCAGGGAAGGCTCGTCGTGTCATTCTCGGTCGGTGACGGGGCGATTGGCCTCGTTGACGCGAGCCGCGGCATCTCCGCGCTTCTCAACAGGCCTGACGAGGGGCAGTATTTCGGCGAGACCATGTTCCTCAGCGAGAACATCATCACCGAGCCAGGAGAGGTTGCCGCAAGGATAAACATCAAGCTTGTTGACAGGTTTGACGCCCTTCTCCTCATGACCGACGGGGTGACGGATCCGGTGTTCTCCTCCGACCGCAACCTCAATGACATGAGGTGCTGGCTGGATTTCTGGAACGGCCTCTCGCAGACCGTGGTTTTCAGCAGGATTAACGCCGAGCTTGAGAGGCAGCTGCTCGGCTGGCTCGATTTCTGGTCCAGGGGCAATCACGATGATCGCACCCTTGTGGCCGCGTTCTGACGCTGCATGAGGCAGCGGTGAAGATGGGGACGGCATGATGCCGTCTCCTGAGATGTTTAGGTAAGCGGGTTCTTAAAGATGATAATTCAACTGAAAGCTACGGATGGTTCGATAGTTGAGTTCGAGGATTCAAAAATCATCGGAAAGGGCGAAATGAAGGAAGTTTATTTCAGCCCGGACAAGTCTTATGTCGTTGCCTTTTACAAGGAGAAGGACGAACTGGTCAAGGCCCAGCTTACCGAGCGCCTCGAGAGCATTGTCGGCAAGTACCGCCGGAGCATATTCGATGATGTCGGAGGAAGGTACTGGGAAAAGCTCTTCTGCTGGCCCCAGAAGATCGTCGAGTATGACGGCAGGCTGGGACTCGTGCTCCCCACCTACGAGAAGCGCTTCTTCTTCCGCTATGGCTCGAGGAACAATGACTCGGGCGGCATCAAGGGCAAGGAGAAGGAAGGAAAGTGGTTCGCCTCAATCAGGAACCGCGAGTTTCTTGACGAGCGGGAGCGCGGCAACTGGCTCAACTACATAACCATGTGCTACCTGATGTCGCAGGCGGTGAAGCGCCTCAACGCGGCAGGCCTTGCGCACTCGGATCTCTCGTATAAGAACGTGCTCCTCGATCCGCCCGGGAGCGGCATATCCATCATCGATCTTGACGGCCTCGTCGTAACCGGAAAGTTCAACCCCGAGGTCATCGGCACCAGCGACTTCATCGCGCCGGAGGTCATGAGCACGCAGCACCTTGATCTCACGGATCCGAAGAGAATTCTTCCCTCGATCAGCACCGACTGCCACGCCCTTGCTGTCCTTATATACATGTACCTGCTGTACAGGCATCCCCTGCGCGGCGGACGGGTCCTTGACCTCGATCCGGACATGGATGAGGATCTGATTATGGGCGAGAGTGCTCTCTTCATCGAGCATCCGACCGACAGATCGAACAGGGTCAACCCGAATGATCTCTACGAGAGCGAGAAGTTCTTTGCGGATCCGGCCAAAGTGCCCTATACGGTCTGCGGCCCGTACCTCAAGCCGCTCTTCGACCGCGCCTTCATCTCGGGCCTCCACCATCCGGAGTTCCGGCCGATGGCCGACGAGTGGGCGAATGCCCTCTCAAGGACCATGGATCTTCTCGTTCCCTGCAGCGGTGAAGGGTGCTGGCATGAGTGGTTCGTCTATGATCCGATGACCAAGGTCTGCCCGTTCTGCGGCACGCCGATAAGGTTCAACCCTCCGATTTTCTATTTTTACGCGCTTGGCCAGGACAACGAGTACAGGATAACGAGCAGCCGGCTCGTCGGCTGGGACGGCAAGCCGCTCTATATCTGGAATGTCAACCGCGAGATGTATCCGGTCGAGATCCTCTCGGAGAGCGAGAGGGAGCCGGTTGCCGAGATAGTGAGGAAGAGCTCGGCGTGGTACATAAGGAACCTGACTCTCCCTGATATGTATGATCTCGACAACGGCAGGGTAATTGAGCCGGGGCAGCATTTCCGCCTCGATGACGGCGTCAATTTCGTGCTCTCGAGAAAGGACAGCGCAGAGGTCATCGTCTGCTACTTCAACAACTCAACGAAGGCTCCAGAGAAGCTGAAGATGCTGAGCGGCAGAATTGCGATGAGGAAGCAGAACGAGCATCAGAGCGAGGTTGAGACGCTTGACCGCTCAGACATCTACAAAAAGTTCAGGAGCTTTTTCGAGTCGTCCGAGCTGCAGCTTCCATCCGGCATCGTAAACCGCGAGTACATCTGCCCGGTCGGCAGGATATTCCCGACCGGCGCGTCGCTTTCCTTTGCCGGCCTCGACTCCGTCGGCCTTTACTACAACCACAGCAGGAAAGCCATAATGGGCTTCCCTGAGATAATGGGAGACATCAGGTTCAGGGTGACAGTGTCGATGAAGAAGCCCAGGACCGAGATAGTGAAGACCGGGCATATCCAGATCGAGCTTCCGCCCGAGCAGAAGGAGGCCTTTGACGGCCTGGAGGAAGGCAGCCAGGACGATATGAGCGCCATCAGGCTTCCTACTGCCCAGCAGGGCCGCGACTACCATGTGTCGATGAAGAAGCTGTTCCCGAACATAAACGTCGTGTCTGTAGGGGGCCTTGAGGAGATCGGGCTTTACTTCAGCAAGAGGCTTTCCATCCTGAGCGGGAAGCCCCAGAAGATGGGCACCTTCAGGTTCAAGATCAGGTTCCAGCCCAACCGCGCGGGGAGCTCGCGCATGCTGCTCCTCTCGAAGGACGCAACACTCTATGTGAGGCCGGATCTCAGAAGCACCTGGAATGATGTCCCTACACCCAAGGACATAAAATATTACAAGCCTGACAACGTTGCGAAAACCGAGACGCTGCCCGAGAACATGGCAGGCACCTCGACGAGGGAGGTCTTCGCCGTATCGGCGCGCGGCCGGATCCACGCGAACAACGGGCTGCCGAGAAACGCTGATCTTGCGCTCTCGGCAAGCACCGGCTGGATTGCAGCCATTATCTCGGACGGATCGGACCGCGCCGAGTTCTCGCGCGAGGGCACCAGGATAGCGAGCCAGACTGCCGCATCGGCTGTCAAGTCCGGCATTGTCAAGTTCAATGACAGGCTCAACAGGGCATTCAGCTCCTATGCGGAGGCTGAGAGGCGGAGCAAGCTGTTCAACGAGCCGAAAATACTCAGCAGGCTCCTTACGGAGTTTCTCGGCCCGGTGTTCCAGAAAGCCTACTACGAGATAGAGTTCGCAGCCTCCTATGAGCACTGCAGCGCGCAGGACTACGCGGCGACCCTTTCAATCATGCTCTACAAGAAATTCTCGTTCGGCTCGGCGGTCATCGGGGCCTCGGTCGGTCAGTGCGGCATGGCGGTGTGCGACTCCTCGCTCAACTTCTACCCGCTCGGCTATGACTCGGCCGACGACTTTGTCTTCAGGAAGGCCTATCTGACGGATCCGGGAACCTGCACTGACGGTGAGCTCGAGAAGCGCATCACCTTCAGGGTCACGGGCGACGTCATGGCCCTGCTCCTGATGAACAACAGCCTTACCCGCGCAAGGCTCGGAAGCATAGTTGAGCAGAGGGACAGCGGCAAATGGGACAGCACGGTGCGCGATCTGTTCTCGGCCATCAACCTCGACGAGAATGAGGATCCGAAGGTGCTCGAGGAGCTCAGGAAGTGGGTGAATGTCTGGTCTCCGGAGCATAACGGCGACAGATCGATCATCATGATGATCTGAAACTGTGCATTAATTAGCTAAATGTAAGCACTGATCTCAACCATGGTGTTGCTAATTCGCCGGTTCGCATCTATCCTCCTCGGAGGAGGATGTTTTACTATGTTGGAACCAGCAAAATTCAGCAAGCCGCGCTATGACTGGACAGTTGACGAGGTCCTGGAGATCCTGTCCGCGCCTTTCATGGACCTTGTTTATGCGGCAGCCACCGTTCACCGGATGCATTTCGATCCGGACGAGGTGCAGGTGAGCTCGCTGCTCTCAATCAAGACAGGTGCATGCCCCGAGGACTGCAAGTACTGTCCCCAGAGCGCCTGGTACAAGACAGGCCTCATAAAGGAGAGCCTGCTCGCCTATGACACCATCATGGAGAAGGCAAGGATCGCCAAGTCCCACGGTGCAACCAGGTTCTGCATGGGCGCCGCGTGGCGCAACCCCAAGGAAAGGGACATGGCGTTCATCCTCCAGGTCATCAGGGGAGTCAAGTCCCTCGGGCTCGAGACCTGCATGACGCTCGGCATGCTGACCAAGGAGCAGGCTGCCGAGCTTGCCGGGGCCGGACTTGACTACTACAACCACAACCTTGACACCTCCCCCGAGTTCTACAGCCAGATCATCACCACGAGGACCTACGAGGACAGGCTCGAGACCCTGAGGTACGTCCGTGACGCAGGCATCAAGATCTGCTGCGGCGGCATCCTCGGCATGGGCGAGACCAGGCGCGACCGCGCCTCCTTCCTCAGGCAGGTGGCCATGATTAAGCCTCATCCTGAGAGCGTCCCCATCAACCTGCTGGTGAAGGTGAAGGGAACGCCGCTCGAGAAGGCGCCGGATCTTGATCCCTTTGAGTTCATCAGGGTCGTCGCCACGGCAAGGCTTCTCTTCCCGGAGTCGTACGTCAGGATGTCAGCCGGCCGCGAGGAGATGTCAGAGGAGATGCAGGCGCTCTGCTTCCTTGCCGGTGCGAATTCCATTTTCTACGGCGCAAGGCTCCTCACCACCCACAATTCAGGCGAGAACCGCGATATCGGGATTTTCGAGAAGCTCGGCCTCAACCGGAACGAAAAACTCACCGAGTCCGATACCGATGATCTCCACTTCATTTTCGAGAAGGTTCACGAGAACGCCCACCGCGACAACCCCGAGCACAGGGGCTGCGCGCGCCTTGATCAGATGTAGGGCGCAGCTTTGAGAAGAGGCCGGGACTGCATGGCAGTTCCGGCCTTATTTTTTTTTTACATACTCTTAAACTTATCCTTCGTGTATCTTTACTTAACGCCTGCGTTACTATACTAAAATCAGATCTGTATCTTTTTAAGCTTCAGGTTCTGATCTATGTCGATGAATATCTCTCCGGTCATTGCAATCTGCTATGACTTTGACGGCACGCTGAGCCCCGGGAACATGCAGGAGCACGGCTTCCTGCAGGAACTCGGCATGGAACCTGAGGAATTCTGGCTCAAATGCGAGGATTTCTGCCGCCGGCGCCGCGTGGACCGGGTGCTTGGCTATATGAGGTTCATGATCGAGGAGGCAGGGGCGAAGGGGCTGAAAGTCACGAGGAGCATGCTCCGGGAGTTCGGCAGCCGCATACCGCTTTTCCCCGGGATGGACTCGTCATGGTTCGCGCGGATCTCCGGGCTCGGCGCCGCCTCCGGAATTGAGATCAGGCATTACATCATCTCCTCGGGGCTCCGCGAGATGATCGAGGGCGTCAGCATCGAGGGCCTGGAGTTCAGCAGGTTCTTCCACAATATTTTCGCCTCATCCTATATCTACGGCGATGACGAGAGCGCGCTGTGGCCTGCCATGGCAGTGAACTACACCGGAAAGACCCAGTTCCTGTTCAGAATAAGCAAGGGCTGCGAGAACATTGACGATGACCGTACGGTAAACCAGCTCGTTTCCGAGAATATCAGGACGGTTCCGCTCTCGAACATGATCTATGTCGGCGACGGCTCGACAGACATCCCGTGCATGAAGCTCATCAGGAATTTCGGCGGCAGGGCGGTTTCCGTATATGATCCGTCAAAGACCGTGGCGAGGCGCCTTGCACATGAGATTGTCTCCTGCGGCAGGGCAGACATAGCGGCTCCGGCGGATTACCGCAAGGGAGGTATCCTGGACAGCGCGGTGAGCAGGATGGTCTCGTCCATCATTTACAATATTGAGCTCAGGACCTTCGCAAGGACTGAGTGCATCAGGGAGAAACAGCTGAAGAAGCGCTGGCAGAGCGCAGAGCGGGCAGAGGCGTGAGAGATGGGCATGGATGCCCCTCAGGAATCTGCCTCCGAACAGGCGGAGGCAGAGCGGGCATGCGGCCTGCAGTCAGAAAATCCTCCCTGACCGCATCCGGGAGTTCTTACAGAGCTGATGAGTCTCCGGAATCATCTCCGCCCATGTCGCCCGAGGAGCTCATGGCGACATCATTCTTGTTGTCGCAGAGGCGGTGGATGCGGCGCGGTCCGATGGCTACGAGGTACTTGGCCATGATCATGGCATGATCATTGGCATAGACGCCGTCATCAAGAGCCTGCTTGAAGTCGCCGGAGGTCTCCTTCAGCTCCTTCAGGAACTCCTTCTCCTCGCTGGTGGAGGCTTTTCTTTCGCCGCTGTAGATTGCGGTCATGGCCTCGCCGTCATTCTCGAGTACTGCTGACTCCCTTACCGAGAAATGGCCGCTTCTTCTGATGCCGCGCGGGAAGTGGACAAAATCATTAAAGCTCTTCTCTGAATTGAAACTCTGATCTGCTTTGCTCATGATTGAAACCTGCAAAAAAACCGAAAGGATTTTATAGTCTGATTTGATAAATATCAACACGCATATCAGCTGAAACTCAATTTTCAGCGATAATTTTTTCATTTCTGATGACAGTCATCGAGCCGTCCCGGCGAAGCAGCAGCAGATCCCCGCTCTCTCCGGGCTTCGGAACTGCGCTGTAGCCGGCGAGCCTGATGCACCTTGCCGGGATCTCATTAGTCATCTTGAGCGCGTCTGATGGCCTTATGCCGATTTTCACGAGGTTCTGCATCGCGTCCTTCATGGTTATGACCGAGCCGCCGAGGGTTCCCGCGTCATCCGCGCAGAATCCGTCTGCAATGTGCAGCTCCTTGTCGCAGAACATGAATCTTTCCGGCTTCCCGCCGTTCCCAGCGGGGCAGAGCGCGTCAGTGACCGCATAGAGCCTCCCCGGCATCATCCTCGCCGCGGTCCTTATGAGTGGCGGGCTCACGTGGTGGAGATCAGGTATTATTCCGGCCATTATCGCGTGATCGTCGAGGATGGCGCCCACAACTCCCGGGGACCTCGCGCCCTCTATCCCCCTCATGCCGTTGAAAAGGTGGGTCGCTGTCCTGAACGCGTCGAGCTTCCTCGCGACCTGCTCGTAGGTGAGGTCGCTGTGTCCTATGGAGAGCGTTATTCCGGCACGGTTTAGCTCCGCCATCTGCCTGTCGGTCATCATTTCAGGAGAGGCGGTCATCATGGCAACCGCGCTGTGGTGGCGGAGAATGAACTCCAGGGTGTCATCGGTGAGCGGCCTGATGTAGTCGCTGTTGTGTATCCCGCATTTCCCGCGGCTGATGAAAGGTCCCTCGAGGTGGATGCCGGCGACTGCCGAGTCGCTCCTTGTCATGTAGCGCTCCGTCGCCGCAATTGCATTCCTGAGCTTCTGCTCGTCCGAGGTGACGAGCGTCGGGCAGAACTTCGTCGTGCCGTTCCTGAGTGCTGCCTGCTCCATGACCGAGAGAGTCCGCTCTGAAGGATCGTCGTTGAAGGTGACGCCGCCGAAGCCGTTTACCTGAACATCGACAAAACCGTGGGTGATCAGGCACTCTCCTGCGTTCAGATCCCCGTCTGCGGCCTTTCTGTAGAAATCCTGCCGCTCCCTTCCCGTGATTTTCCCGTTTTCAAGAGTCAGGGTATAAAGCCCGGAGAGCTCGTCTGAGGCAAGGGCGGCATTTATGATCTTCACTTTTCTTTTCCAGAACCAGACCTGAACTGCTGTCAATTATACTGTCAGGGCTCCGGTTTTTCCTGAATGCACCGCCGCGGTGAAAGCCTGCCGGGGCTTTCACCGGCTCCTGCGGAATGTGCTAGAATGAAAGCTTCCACTTGATTCTTAAGTGCGGGCAGTTGCATGAGCGAAACAGAAAGGGATAATTCTCTCCCGTCCGGCAGATCCCAGGAGAAGGCCAGTCAGGGCGGCAATGCGGGAAGATCGGCGCTTGCCGCGTTCCCCGTAACTCTTCCAGTCATGGCCGGCTATCTGTTCCTCGGCATTTCCTACGGCATCTACTGCCATTCGCTGGGCCTTTCCTGGTTCTATCCCATAGTCATTGCAGCATGCGTTTACGCCGGATCGGCAGAATTCGTGCTTGCAAACTTCCTCATGGGCGGGTTCCATCCGCTCTCGGTGTTCATCATGATCTTCGTCATCAACGCGAGGCACCTGTTTTACGGCCTTTCCATGCTTGAGAAATTTGCCGGTCTCGGCTGGAAAAGGCTTTACCTGATTTTCGGGATGACTGACGAGACCTTCTCTATCAACTACGCGATTGAGCCTCCCCGGGGTGCTGACCGGGGCTGGTTCATGTTTTTCATAACTCTCTACAACCATTTCTACTGGGTTGCAGGCGCCGGCCTGGGCTGGGTTATAGGTGACATGCTCACCGGGCAGATAAAGGGCGTCTCATTTGTGATGACAGCCCTTTTCGTTGTTATTTTCATGGAGCAGTGGCTGAAGGACGCAAACCATATTCCGGCATGCCTCGGAATAGCGCTCTCGGTCATCTGCGTCCTGCTCTTCGGGCGGGAGAATTTTGTCATTCCGTCCATGGCCGCGATCTGCCTGCTGCTCCTTGTCCTGAGGCCGGTGCTCAGAAATACCGGGAAGAAGGCCGGCGGCAGTAAGAGTGCGGAGGAGAGGAGATGAACGGGGAGCAGCAGGCAGTTATCATCGTGCTGGCAGTCGCCGCAACACTTCTGACAAGGGCCATTCCCTTCATCATCTTCCCGGAGGGAAAGGAGCGCCCGCAGACCGTGCTCTACCTCGGCAGGGTGCTTCCCGCAGCTGTTTTCGGCTTTCTTGTCGTGTTCTGCCTCAAGGACACAGACTTCACCGCGGGCGCGTACGGCGTCCCGGAAATGCTTTCTGCTGCCGTAACCGCTGCTGTGCATGTGCTTTTCCGCAACATGATGGTTTCGATTGCATCAGGCTCCCTTCTATATATTGTTCTCGTGAATTTCGTCACCGGCTGAGGCTCGTTTCCCGCGGCTGTTTCTGCCTGATCGCTGTTGTGCTAGAATTGCAGTGGTTTCTATTAGGATTTTTTTGTCATGGCAGAAGAAGAGAAAAAAGCAGCTCCGGTCAATTTTATCCGTCAGATTATTGATGCGGATCTGGCATCAGGCAAGGTCGATCATGTGGTAACCAGATTCCCGCCGGAACCGAACGGCTATCTTCACATCGGCCATGCCAAGTCGATCTGTCTCAATTTCGGGATAGCGCAGGATTATCACGGAAAGTGCAACCTGCGCTTCGATGACACCAACCCGGCCAAGGAAGGGCAGGAGTATGTCGACTCCATCAAGCGCGATGTCGAGTGGCTCGGGTTCAAATGGGACGGTGAGCCGCATTTCTCCTCGGATTATTTCGACAGGCTCTACGGCTTCGCCATCGAGCTTATCAACAAGGGGCTGGCCTATGTTGACGAGCTATCTCCCGATGAGATCCGCGAGTACCGCGGCACCCTCACCGAGCCCGGAAAGAATTCCCCCTACCGCGACAGAAGCGTTGAGGAGAACCTAGCCCTTTTCGAGAAGATGAAGAACGGTGAGTTCGCCGAGGGCAAGGCCTGCCTCAGGGCGAAGATCGACATGTCCTCAAGCTTCATGTGCATGCGCGATCCGGTCATCTACCGCATCAAGTTCGCCGAGCACCACCGCACCGGAAACAAGTGGTGCATCTACCCGATGTACGACTTCACCCACTGCCTCTCTGACGCCATTGAGGGAATCTCCCATTCCATCTGCACACTTGAGTTCCAGGACAACAGGCGCCTCTATGACTGGGTCATCGAGCATGTCTCGGCCCCGAGCCAGCCCCATCAGTACGAGTTCAGCCGCCTCAACCTCGAGTACTGCCTCACTTCGAAGAGGAAGCTCAACCTTCTTGTGACCAACGGCATTGTGGACGGCTGGGACGATCCGCGCCTTGCCACCATCTCCGGCATGAGGAGGAGAGGCTTCACCCCGGCTGCCATCCGCGAGTTCTGCAGGAGGATCGGCGTCACCAAGCAGGACAACACCGTCGAGATCTCCGCTCTCGAGACCTGCGTGAGGGATGATCTCAACGAGCACGCAAAGCGCGCCATGGCCGTCCTTCACCCGCTGAAGCTCGTCATCGACAACTATCCTGAGGATAAGACCGAGGAGATTTCCGCGCCCAACCATCCGCAGAAGCCGGAGATGGGCGAGAGGAAGCTTCCTTTCGGCAGGGAGCTTTTCATCGAGCAGGATGATTTCCGCGAGAGCGCCAACAAGCAGTACAAGCGCCTGGTGCTCGGGAAAGCCGTACGTCTCCGCTATGCCTACGCAGTAGTCGCAGACTCCTGCGAGAAGAACGATGCGGGGGAGATTACCGCAGTCCACTGCCATTATTTCCCGGAGTCGCTCGGGCAGGATCCCGAGGGAGTGAAGGTCCGCGGCGTCATCCACTGGGTATCGGCCGCCGGGAGCGAGGAGGCAGAGGTCAGGCTGTTTGACCGCCTCTTCACCGTGCCTGATCCGGGGAGCGCTGAGGATTTCCTCTCCGTGGTCAACAAGGACTCCGTTACCGTTATCCCGGGGGCAAGGATCGAGAAGTCGCTTGAGGGCGCAGTTCCAGGTGAGGCTTACCAGTTCGAGCGCACCGGCTATTTCTGCGCTGACTCGAAGCTCTCGAAGCCGGGGCATCCCGTATTCAACCAGACTGTAGCCCTCAAGGACACCGTGAAGAAGGCTGTCCAGGCATAGGGCATAGCCTTTCATGCGGCCGGCGTCGCCTGCCGGCCGTTCCGTCATGGGCCAAGGTCCTCACGCATTGAATAAAAAAAAACAGCC
>Ga0256869_1000040_pt1 | contig 34118 bp, 33 predicted proteins | sample RumenRJG_05RNA_FD_186096 | JGI IMG/M metagenome (GOLD analysis project Ga0256869, IMG submission 186096) | Metatranscriptome of bovine rumen microbial communities from Lethbridge, Alberta, Canada - Rumen RJG_05 (Metagenome Metatranscriptome) | ecosystem: Host-associated > Mammals > Digestive... | reverse complement strand
GCGGGCAGGCTCTTTTCAGGTTGTTCCTACAAGGCCTGGAATCCTGCCCTTTATAAAAAAAGAATGATGTTTGACAAAGATAGATTTTATAACGCTTTGGCTTTGTCATTAGGTTACGAGCGTATTGTTAATGATAAGCGCATCAATATAAGTATTGATGATAAGCAGATGTCTGACGATGTGCTGATTTCCATTCATATTGATGGCTTCTCTTCCCCTATATGCTATAAAGCATCTGAAGGTCTAAGTCAGAATAATATGGATAACCTAAAAGAAGTCCATGAAGATATAAAAGACATAGCTGCTGCTGTGCATCAAGCATATATTGAAGCAGATAAATGCTTTAATAGAACTGTTAATTATTGATTTGCAAACAACTATTTCAGATGTCTGAATCAAATAATATATCAACAAATAACAAAAGAATAGCAAAGAACGCGATGTTATTGTACATACGTATGATCATCGTAATGATTATATCGCTCTACACTAGTAGGGTGGTTCTGAGATCATTAGGTGTGGTTGACTATGGAATATATAATGTCGTAGGCGGAGTCGTTTCTCTTTTCTCAGCCTTATGTAGTTCTCTTTCTTTTTCGATAAGCCGTTTCATGACATTTGAACTAGGTAGGGGAGAAAAGGAGAGACTTAGAAAAGTATTCTCTATGGGAATCAATATCCAAGTTTTTATGGCTTTGGTGATAGTATTGCTTGTAGAGACGGTTGGTCTTTGGTTCCTACTGCACAAAATGGTTATTCCAGACGAACGTATAGGGGCTGCAATATGGGTTTTGCAAATGTCAACTTTAACGTTTGTTTTAAATATTATAAGCGTACCCTATAATGCTGCAATTATTGCCCATGAGAAGATGAGAGCATTCGCATATATAAGTGTTTTTGAATGTGTTTGTAAATTAATAGTTGCTTTATGTATATCATTATCACCAATAGATCATTTGGTTTTCTATTCGGTTGCACTATGTGTTGTAGCATTAATACTACGTCTTATATATGGTATTTATTGTTCCAAGAAATTTGAGGAATGCCATTATACTTTAGGGCTTGATAGACCGCTGCTTAAGGAAATGAGTTCTTTTGCGGGATGGAACTTTCTTGCATACGTAACGGGCTTAACCAGAGATCAAGGGGGTAATATAATAATAAATCTATTCTGCGGACCTGCTGTAAACGCTGCACGTGGAATAAGCATACAAGTTTATAGTGTAATTAATAACTTTGTTGGCAACTTCATGACAGCATTAAAACCTCAGATAACAAAACAGTATGCAGCTCAAAACTATGATTATGTAAGGCAATTAGTATTTCAAGGATCGCGGCTCAGTTTTTTCATTTTACTTATCATTTGTATCCCGATATTGATAAATATTGATTATATCTTAGAGTTATGGCTTGTTGATGTACCTGCACACACATCCTCATTTGTTGTTCTAGTCATAATGTTTGTATTGAGCGAAAGTTTATCAACACCAATAGATACTGCATTGCAGTCAACAGGTAAAATTAGGAGATTGTCAACACGCGTAGGATTATTACAATTGACAAATTTCCCCTTATTTTATATTCTTTTGTATGTAAATTGCATGCCTGAAGTTGTCTTAATTGTATCAATAGCTACAAGCCAAATATGTCTAATTGTAAGATTAATAGAGGCGAGAAGAATGCTAGGAATGACCATGTGGTTATTTATGAAAGATGTATATATAAATGTAGCATTCGTATCCATTCTAGCATTCCTTATCCCATATGGAATATCTTTGACATTAGACTGTGGTATGCATCGTTTATTAATTACCATCCCTGTATCTGTAGCTTACTCATGCTTTATCATCTATATGCTGGGGTGTTCTAAAGAAGAAAAGTCTTTTGTTAGAAGTAAAGTAGTTGAAATCAAAAATAAAGTAATAAAATAATATAAAACATACAATATGAAAGTAGTTCTTTTAGCTGGTGGCTTTGGTTCCCGTATCTCCGAGGAATCTTTGTTTAAACCCAAGCCAATGATAGAAATTGGTGGTATGCCTATTCTGTGGCATATCATGAAAGAGTATTCTTACTATGGGCACGATGAGTTTATCATTTGTGCAGGCTATAAGCAGGAATATATCAAGGAGTGGTTTGCCAACTACTTTATCCACAATAGTGACATCTCCTTTGATTTTCGTGAAGGAAAGAATGAGATGACAGTTCACCATAGCCATCTGGAACCATGGAAGGTGACAGTGGTGGATACAGGTTATAACACCATGACAGGCGGACGTATCAAGCGTGTACAGGAATATGTAGGTAATGAGCCATTCTTCATGACCTATGGTGATGGTGTTTGTGATGTAGACATCAACAAGTTGTTGGAGTTCCATAAGACTCATGGTAAACTGGCTACTCTGACAGCTGTTAAGATGGCTCAGGAGAAAGGTGTTCTGGATATTGTTGGTGGTGCTGTGAAATCATTCCGTGAAAAGAATCAAGTGGATGGTGCTCCCATCAATGCAGGTTATATGGTGTTGGAGCCAGCAATCTTTGACTTGTTGGAAGGTGATGATTGTATCTTTGAACGCAAACCTTTGGAAACCCTCGCAGCTAAAGGGGAATTGATGTCCTATATTCATGAGGGATTCTGGCAGTGTATGGACAACATCCGAGAAAAGAATCTGCTGGAAAAACTTCTTCAGGAAGGCAAGGCTCCTTGGAAGAAATGGGAACGTGTAGTACCAAATAGCAAATAACCTATGATTGATATTTTTAATAACTTCTATAAGGGAAAGAAAGTCCTTGTAACCGGACACACCGGTTTCAAGGGCTCTTGGCTCTCCATCTGGCTTCACGAGCTGGGTGCAGAGGTGGTAGGTGTTGGTCTGGAACCCTATAGCGAGAAGGATAACTTTGTCCTCTCTGGCATTGGTAAGAAGATCAAGGCAGACATTCGTGCAGATATTCGCGATGGTGAGAAGATGAAAGAAATCTTCGCTCAGTATCAGCCTGAGATTGTCTTCCACCTTGCTGCACAGCCTTTGGTTCGTCTTAGCTACGAGATTCCTGTTGAGACCTACCAGACCAACGTGATGGGAACCATTAACATCATGGAAGCCATCCGTGCTACGGAAAGCGTGAAGGTTGGTGTGATGATTACCACCGACAAGTGCTATGACAACAAGGAGCAGATGCGCGGCTATAAAGAAGATGACCCGTTTGGCGGTTACGACCCCTATAGCTCCAGCAAGGGTGCTTGCGAGATTGCTATCCAAAGCTGGCGCAGGAGTTTCTTCAATCCAGAGGATTATGGTAAGAAACACCATGTAAGTCTTGCCAGTGTTCGTGCCGGTAATGTGATTGGTGGTGGTGACTGGGCTAAAGACCGTATCATTCCTGACTGCATCCGTGCTTTGGAGGCTGGTAAACCCATTGACATCCGTAGTCCAAAGGCAGTACGCCCTTGGGAGCATGTGCTGGAGCCTTTGAGCGGCTATATGCTTCTTGCTCAGAAGATGTGGGAGAATCCTACAGAGTATTGTGAAGGGTGGAACTTTGGACCGGAGGCAGATTCCGTATCTACCGTATGGGAGGTGGCCACAAAGTTGGTTCAGAGTTTTGGTAAGGGAGAACTGAAAGATGTTTCAGACCCAAATGCTTTGCATGAGGCCAATCTGCTGATGCTCGATATTACCAAGGCTAAGACTCGCTTAGGTTGGTGTCCAAGGTTGGATGCATTGCAGACTATAGATTTGGTAGCTGACTGGTATAAGCGCTATCAAAAAGAGAGTGTATATAAAATTTGTGTAGAAGAGATAGAACGTTTCCTTCAATGAGTAATAAAGTAAGTCTGCTTGACGCCACTCTGCGTGATGGTGGTCAAGGGTTGGACGACCTGTTCAACAATGGTTTTTCTGATAAGTTCTATTCAGAGGAAGCAAAACATAAGATTATCGATTCACTTAGCGAGTCAGGCGTTGAGTTAATTGAACTTGGCGCTATGGGGCCTTCTGAAGATGATAAAAGCAAATTTTCCATCTATCAGAATATTGAAGAGTTGTCACAATATCTCCCCAAGAACAGAGATCCTAAGAAGAAGTATCTTGGGCTTTATATTGGCCCAGATACCGATATTGACAAGATACCAGATTGGAATCCCTCGTTGGTCAAATACATCCGTGTTATCCTTCGCTACTCTGAGCTGAAGAAATCACTTGATTATTGTGCTGCCTTGGCCAAGAAGGGTTATACCATGTTTGTGCAGCCTATGCTGACCATGCGCTATACTGATAAAGAGCTGGATTTAGTCCTGGGTATGACCAACGACATGGGTGCATACGCTTGCTACTTTGTAGATAGCTATGGCTATATGGAACCTAAGGACATTAACCGTTTGTTCCATTACTTTGATGCGAGGTTGAATAAGGAAGTCAAGATTGGTTTCCATGCTCATAACAACATGAACCTGGCATATTCAAATGTTATCTCTTTCTTGAACATCGAGACAGATCGTGAGCTCTTGATTGATGCTTGTGCTACTGGTATGGGCCAGGGAGCAGGCAATCTCCAGACTGAGCTGATAGTTCCTTATCTCAATGAGCATTTCGGAAAGAATTACAATTTCGACTCTATTTTGGAAGTCTGCGAGATTCTTGATAATGAAATGATACCTGCTAACTTGTGGGGCTATTCTGTTACTCGTTTGCTTCCAGCAGTTTATAAGACCGCTTACAAATATGCTTTGGTGATGCGCAACAAATACCATATTCCCTTTAAGCAGATGAACCATATTTTGAGGGATATGCCTGATGATATGCGTAACCGCTATACAAAAGATAATCTTGAGCATTTACTTGCAACTATTCAGTAAATATGACAGGAGCGCAATACATCGTTGAAAGTCTCATTAGCCGTGGGGTAACTGATGCCTTTGGCATTCCAGGTGGTGTGATTCTCCCTCTCATATACGAAATGGAGAGTCGAAAGCCATTATTTACTCCTCACTTGTCTTACCATGAACAGTGTGCGGGTTTTGCCGCCTGTGGCTATGCCCAAGCAAGTGGTAATATAGGTGTAGCCTATGCAACTCGTGGTCCTGGTTTTACCAACATGATTACGGCCATAGCTGATGCCTATTACGACTCCCTTCCCACGTTATTCATCACCGCCCATTCTGCCCCTTGTCCTCCTAAAGGTATGAGGGTGATGGCGGACCAGGAAATGGATACGTGCAGTATGGTACGTAACATCACTAAGATGGCTGTACGTTTGGATGATGAGGCAACCTTTGCGGAAACAATAAATAAGGCATTGTCTGTAGCTACAGAAGGAAGAAAAGGTCCTGTTTTCCTTGATATAGCATCTGCACTATTTAAGAAAGAGATAACTGGTGTTGTTAAAGAAGAGAAACATATTCAGGCTAAAGAAGACTATTACAAACAGATTGATGATATTGCAATGGCTATAAGAAATGCCAAATGTCCAATCATATTAGCTGGTGATGGCGTAAATCAGTCTAATGCACGAGAGGCCTTCCGTCAGTTTGTGAAGAAGGTCAATATCCCTGTTGTTTCCAGCCGTTTCAGCCATGATTTGATGGCAGGAGAAGCGAACTATTATGGCTATGTAGGTGGCCATGGTATGCGAGCGGCTAATTTCATTCTTTCAAAAACAGATTTGATTCTCTCTTTGGGTAACAGACTCCATTTCCCCCCCAAGTCGGAAAGTTATGGCAGAGTGATGGATCATGCAAAACTTCTTAGAGTAGAGGTAGATAAAAATGAATTTAATCGTGACATTCAGAATACTGTCAATTTCCATTGTGATTTGAGCGAACTTCTTTCACAGACATTAGATGTCAACAGTGATTTCGGAATACATGACGAATGGATAAAGGTATGTGATATACTGAAGACAGAACTTAAAAACGAAGATATCAATCCTGCAATTGAATCTATTATCACTGTCTTAAAACAGATAAACAAGGATACGATTGTAGTAGCGGATGTTGGCAATAATGAGTTTTGGGTGTCCAGAGGAGCTGTGGAATCAGGTTGTGAAAATCGCGTTTTGTATTCTAAATCCTTTGGCACCTTGGGCTGTAGCTTGGGGAAAGCCATTGGTGCCTATTACGCAACAAAGAATCCAGTCGTATGTTTTGTTGGTGATCAAGGCGCACAAATGAATATTCAGGAGTTGCAATTTATTTCACAGCATCAGTCGCAAATAATGATAGTAGTTCTGAATAATCAGTCTTCGGGAATGATTAAAGATCGTGAGTCGTTAGTATATAATCACTATGTACATACTACATCTGATAGCGGATATCAGTTACCTGTATTAAAAGATGTGGCAAAAGCTTATGGTATCAATTATACTTCTGATATGTACCAATTGAACGGATTTCATCATTTAAAGAAACCTGTGATGGTAGAGGTGAGTATTGATTGCTCAATAGGTCTAACGCCTAATCTGCCGAAAGGTAGGAAATGTCAGGATATGACACCAGAACTACCAGAAGAAAAATATGAATATTTAAATACACTGTAATATGAGTGGTTTTGAGAATAAAACAGTACTGATAACAGGAGCAAGCGGATTAATAGGTTCTAACCTTGTTGATAGGTTAATGCAATCTGGCGTTGCAAAGCTCATTGTCACAGGCCGTAATAAAAGTAAGTTGGAAAAGACCTTCCTTGATTTTAAAGGGAGTAAAATCTTCCAAGTCATAGAGCATGATGCAGCGACGCCATACCCAGATGAGATAAAGGATGTAGATTACATATTCCATGCTGCAGGTCCTATGGAGCGTAACATTGTCATGAACTATCCAGTCAGTGTGATCCTACCAAATGTGCTTGGAACAATTAATACTTTAGAGTTTTTGAGAAAACAGGAGTCTGAAACAGGACGTAAAGGTCGGGCAATAATCTTCTCTTCAGTGACAGTTTATAATAACCCGACAAAAGAGGATTATGTGGCTGTTGAGGATGAAACAAGTTTTACCCAATCATTGGATGCACCTACAGCATGTTATTCTGAATCTAAAAGGATGTCCGAGGTTATAGCAAAATCCTATGTAAAACAATATGGTGTAGATGCTGTGATTGCTCGTTTTAGTACTGTATATGGACCAACTAGAAATATTCCAGATACAGCATTCTATGAGTTTATTAAGAAATCAATATCAGGAGAAGATATAACAGTTGGCAGTAACGCAATCCCTCGACGTGATAACATCTTTGTTGACGATGCGATTGATGGCCTTTTGACACTAGCCTTAAAAGGAACTCCGGGAATGTCATATAATATATCTTCAAAAGGAGAGTTAGGCAATTATGCAGCAGTTGATGAAATAGCAGAGCAGATTGCTGAGACTGGAGGTGAAGTGTTGGGTAAAGAACCTGTAAAGGTTAATAAATCAACTATTGCAGATAATCGTAAACCTGGTATGAAACTTTCCAATGACCTTTTGAAACAATTGGGATGGAATGTCCGAATCTCACATAAAGAGGGCTTGGCACTTACGATAAAAAAGATAATAAAATCAGAATAATGAGACAAGGTCTATCTATAGGGATTCCAACATATAATAGAAAGGAACCACTGATTCAATTACTAAGGAGTATTGAAAAACAAGATTTTCAATTACTTGATGAAATAGTTATAGGTGATAATAATTCGCCATACGATGTCGTTGATTTAGTAAAATCTTCTTTATCTTCAAAGTTCTTTTCGAAATGCCGAATTATTCAGAATAATGTCAATATTGGCGGTCCTGCCAATATTAAGAACCAATTTCTATATTGCAAATCTAAATGGTTTTGGTTAATAGGAGACGATGACAAGGTAACAGAAGATTCTTTAGATACAATTCTTAAGGACATTGCTACACATCCTGATTGTGCATATCTTAAGTATTCAACTAAATTGCCTAATGGGAAAGTCCTCGAAGAAGATGATGTGAGAATAGATAATTTGCAAGACTTTATCAGCTACGAAAAAAAACATAGACCTGGGAATCTTGTTTTTATGTCAAACAACATTTTTAATATGGAAAAATTATCTCTATATATGCCTATAACGATGTCGTATTTTACAGAAGTTCCCCAAAATATTCCGATACTGGTAGGGCTTGATAGACGTGAGGTGTACATGAGGTTTTCAAGTCGAGCAATATGCTATTATATAGCCCCAGAGGGAGGCGTGACATGGAATATGCTTCAAGTCATGCTTGCCATTTCTAGTATACAAGATATTCCATTTAAATCACTTAAGCAAAAAGATATTATTGAGTTGTTGGGAGTATTTAAACTTCTACCATTTAGATTGGTTTGTGGATGGTGTGTCAGAAACAGAAATAAAGTCGGTAATTACAACCAGCTACATAGGCTGTATTATGGTATATATAGCAAACCTTTTCGGCTTATAAATTATATTTTGTTACAACTATGTAAATTGGAGTTCTTGTATGGAATCAATATTTTGAGTTTCATTTATAAAAAATATAAATCCAATTGACGATTTATTGAGTATCTTTAGTGGATAGTATAATTAACAGATTATAAGTATATATAAGAATGCGTAATAAGATACTTATTTACTCAACAAGTGATAGAGGGCATCATTTAGAATATATTCATCATTTACACGAGGCTGCTGTAAAGGACATTCAAAGAGAATATATTTTTGCAGTTCCCTTAGGAATAAAGGAAAAAGGGAAAATGTTGCATTGGACAGATGCTTCTCATGTGGGATTTCGTTATCTACTAGATGAAGAGTGCATATCGGGTAATGGCTGGAAGGCTAATTTCTCAAGAGTAAAAATGATAAAGAGATTATGTATGGAATTTCATCCTACAGACTTCTTTCTCATCACTTTGATGGCAATGATGCCTTTCTTGGCAATACTGAATATTGGTAATATTAAGTTTTCTGGCATTGTATATAACATATATCTTTATGATTGGAAACAAATGTCAATGCTAACTAAAATAAAGAATATATTTATCTATGGTCTTTTAACTAAACTCGCTAAATTCAAACGTATCTTTATTCTCAATGACTCTACAGCAGTTGCAGTACTTAATAAAGTTTGGCATTCAAGCAAATTTGTGTATTTGCCAGACCCAATAGCAATTCCTAATATGGGTAATAATTATCAAAAGCCAGATCAATTACCAGAAAAAGGACAAAAAACCATCTTCCTTCATGCGGGAGGGATGGATGATAGAAAGGGAACATTGGAAATATTCGAGATGATGTCCAATTTAACCGCTGAACAAAAAGAGAAAACGTGTTTCGTATTTGCTGGCTCCATTGCAGAGCATATACGTACAAAATTTTTTGAAGAATATGAAAGGTTAAAACAAGAGTGTAATATTGTATTATATTATGGCTTTTGTGATTATGATTTGTTAATTTCTCTTTGTTGGTATAGTTCTTATTTGCTACTGCCTTACAAAAACACTTCCATGAGTAGCGGTATTATTGCGTATGGCGCAAATTGTGGGACACCTGTCATAGTACCAAATCGTGGCCTCTTAGGTAAATTAGTCAAACGATTTAAACTTGGAATATGCTTAAATGGGGAATTTAACGATACTTTTCTTTGTCAGTTGGATAGCCTTTGTGCTAACAATTTAAAAACAGTATCAGGTTATATAAGAAAGCATACTATATCTGATTTTACTGATACTATTATTGATTCAATTTAATAATTTAAATTATAAGAGTATGAATACTAAAAAATTATATGTTTATTCATTGGTGTGCAAACTACTTCCCCCCAGCAAATTTCATAAATTAAAAGCGAGTTTGTTACGTTGGTGTGGAGCTCAAGTTGGAAACAACGTTGAAATTATGTCTAGCGCGAAAATAATTGGGAATATGGATTTGTTTATAGGAAATAATGTTTTCATCGGTCATGATGCTTTGATTTTTGGAGCGGCTGATTCTAAAATAGTAATTGGTGATTATGCTAAGGTCGCAAGTCGAGCCATATTGGTAACTGGATATCATAAATTTGCTCCAGATGGCAATTGTATATCTGGTGAAGGTCAACATGCTGATATTATTATAGGCCGAGGTAGTGTTATAAGTACTAGTAGTATTGTGTATCCAGGAAAAACAATAGGTGAAATGTCTTATGTAACTGCTGGTAGTGTTGTTACTCATGACGTTCCAGACTATACTCGAGTCGCTGGTGTACCTGCTCGGGAAATTGGCAAATTTAAATGACGATAAAAATGTTCTTTGGAAAAATTTTTAAAGGTGTATTGTTATACAACAAGCCGACATTATTATATGCAATAGTTAAAGTGTGGGCTGTTGTTGGTTTTCTTCCGTTATTGCCTTCTGCTATAACCTATTCATTTACGATCGCCTTTGCATTTTATTTTGCAATACATGGAAGGGAATTTGATAAAATCACGTCAGCATTTCTATTGTATATTCCTATAAATTTGTTGATAGTCAATCCTGACGTGATTTTTCAGCCTTGGCTTCGTTATGGGCTGTTTGTATGCATATTATTTGTAGTGTCTCCTTTAGTCCAAAGTAAGTGGCTACGAGATAATAGACTATATATATTAAATATTACAATGTGGGCGTGTGTGATACTCGGCGTTGGTTCTTTTTTTGCTTTTTTCTTGGGCATTAACTTTATGATAATACCAAAAGAATATGAGGCTTTTGCGGATCTCAATGCTGTTGGATTGTTTGCGGGCCTAACTAATCACTCTATGATGTTAGGACCTATAGCTGGCATTGGAGCATGTTTTATGGCATCAAAAGCGGTTAATACGAAGAAAAAAATTTACTGGATTTTTGTGGCACTAGCATTAGGATCTGTTTTGTTTTCTGCCTCACGTTCTGCATTTGCAGCAGCTATAGCTGGAGTTACGATGACCCTTTATAAACAGTCTGGTTCTACAAGTCGTTTTGTAGGAATTGGTGTTACCGTCATCTTGTTGTTATCAATGACATTTACACTATGGAGTGGAGCATTAACGGGCGTTTTAGAAAAAAACAGAGGCACCTCACTTAATTTTGATTCTCGAAGCGGGCTATGGGATAAAAGTCTTGATGAATTTGAAAGCAACCCTATTTTTGGTGTTGGTTTCTGTTCTTCCTCTGATGTGTCTTCAGTTTCGAAGACAGGAACAATCGAATCTGGATCTTCATGGTTAAATGTTCTGTCAATGTTGGGACTTGTTGGCAGTGTTTTTGTTGCTATAATAATGTTGAAGGCATTGTATAGTGCATATAAGAGGAATGATGAGTACGGGGCTTTGCTTTTTGGCGTTCTGGTTTTGTTCTATATTCACATGATGGCTGAAGGTTATATTTTTGCAGGAGGTAGTTTCCTGGCTTTCATGCTGTGGCTTACTGTTGGAGTTTCTATAGACACAAACTACGTAAAAGACAAATGAAGTTGGTATTTTACTCAAACTACCTGAATATACACCAGGTGCCTGTGATGGATGAATTCTATCAGTTGCTGGGTGAAGATTTCCGCTTTGTGACTACACTGCCACGGAATGAGAAGGAATTGAAGGGTGGGGCTGACTACAGTACACGTCCTTACTGCATCCTCGCGGCGGAGAACGAGGTTGCAAATGAGGAGGCACTACGCTTGGCACGAGAGGCTGACACCTGCGTTTTTGGGGCATGTTCACAGGAGTACGCAGTGGAGCGGGCTGTGAAGAATCCTCTTGGACTGTCGTTCGAGATGGGAGAGCGGTGGCTGAAACATGGGTGGCTCACGATAGGAAGCCAGGTGTTCTTTCAGTGGGCGATAAACTACATACGCTACTATCGAAAGGCTAACTTCTATAAGCTCTGCTGTAGCGCCTTTGCGTCAGGAGATGATGAGCGGATGCATGTGTATAGAGACCGTCATTACAAGTGGGGCTATTTTACCAAGGTTGATTGTGTAGAGAATAAAACTATAGATGCTCTTGCCGGTATGAAACAAATCTCTATCCTGTGGTGCGGGCGTTTTTTGAACTGGAAGCACCCGGAATTGGCTGTACTATTGGTTAAGATACTGAAAGATCATGATTATGTCGTGAAACTTGATATGTATGGTACGGGTGAAGAAGAGGCAAACATTTTATCATTGTGTGTGCAATTATGCGTAAGCGACCAAGTACAACTTCATGGGAACGTCCCGAATGAAGAAATAAGGTTCGCCATGCGCAATCATGATATATTTGTCTTTACCTCCGATCGACAGGAAGGCTGGGGGGCTGTACTGAATGAGGCGATGGATAGTGGTTGCGCAGTAGTGGCTTCAGATGAAATAGGTTCTGCACCATTCTTGATTAAAGACGGACATAATGGCCTGATGTTTAAATCGATGGATTGTAGCTCTCTCTACCAAAAAGTTTCATTCCTTATAGATAATCCAAAGGAAAGGCAACAAATGGCAGCACAGGCGCGGTATGATATGGCAAACGTTTGGAGTCCAAGAGTTGCTGCCCAAAATCTGTTGACATTAATTAATAACATTGATAATAATAGAGAATCTACTATTCAAGTAGGGCCCTGTTCAAAAGCATAATGATGGAAATATCAAATTATAATAGCAAAAAGATAGCAATACTGAACGCTGTGGCTATACTGATGGTGTTGCTGCTCCATTCATACTACATAGAGGCTGCTGATTATCCTATTGCGCAATGTGTGCAAAAGTTCACAGGGACTTTAGGCTTAAGTGGAGTGGCTGTGCCTTTGTTCTATTTCATGTCGGGACTTCTTTTTTTCAAGAGTGTTGCAAGCATGAAAGATTGTGTGAAGGGTATACATAAGCGAGTGCGCTCACTGTTGGTGCCATATATTTTATGGAACATCATCTTTGTGGGTTGGTATGTAGTGTTGCATTTTGTACCAGGAGTGTCGCAATTCGTGAATAGTGATATGCTGAGTCATTTCAGTATTGCTCATCCATTAGATAGTCTGGAATATCTTTTTGTTGAGCCCGCAGGGTTTCAACTATGGTTCCTGCGAGACTTAATAGTATATATTGCCTTCACTCCGTTGCTATGGATACTGTTGAAACGCTATCCGTGGTTAACTCTGGTAGGCTTATATCTGATCTTTGGTGGCATAGCGCGATGCGGTATAACCTACTTCGCTCTTGGCGGCATTATCTCCATGCATTATAGCTTGGAAGAGTTCAACCACAGGTTGAGTAAACCAGTGGTTTTAGTCTGTGTCCTGTTGTTTGTGGCCAATGCTGTTATGGCTACTATACCAGAGTGTAACCACCTGATAGGTAATCCATATTGGCAACAAGGAACCAACATAGTCGGCATACTGGCAGTGTGGGGTTTCTATGATGTGGTGAACACAAAAGAAAAGCAAGGCAAATTGTCAGTTTTTTTTGTATTCATCTCAAAGTACTGCTTCTTCATATATCTGTTTCATGAACCGGCATTCAATATCATCAAGAAACTGAGCTTGAAGATTGTCGGTGTGAACGACCTCTCACTTATAGTGCTTTATTTGGTGAACCCGATAGTGATGGCAGTTGTTGCATTTGCCGTAGGAATGTGTATTAAGAAACTTATGCCGAAGGTGTATGGGGTACTGGTTGGAGGAAGGTAACAGCACAGTAGGCATGAGGTATTAATACAGAAGAGAATAAGATATATGCAAGAAAAACCGATACTAATTGATGGCATCTTCCTTAATATGGGAGGAGCCGTAACGATTTTTAACCGACTGATTGACGGCTTAGTGGAGCATGGGGTGAACTTTGTTCTGCTGAAGGATGCCCGTTGCCCGAAATTGACTTCTGAGGATGGTGTTCCAAAGATGATTGTATTGGAGCCTTCATTCAAATCTCGTCACAAGTTTTACAAGGAGCATAGGGATGATTTCAGCAAGGTGGTGTGTATGGCTAATATGCCGCCATCTGTGAGATTAAAGGTGCCCGTGACAACCTACTTCCACAACCTTACTGTCCTGAGTATTCCTTCAAACTTTTCCATTAAACGCAAGTTGCGTTTTTGGATTCGTAGGGCAGCACTATTACTGCTATGTAGGAATACTGATTCGTGGGTGGTACAGACTCAGAACTCAGAAGATACACTTCGAAACGCCATACCACACAAAAAGCATATATATCAATATCCCATTTATCGCATCCCCGAGGAGTTTTCTGACGATGGAAGAAAAGATAGGGACGGATTTGTGTTCGTAGGAGAATATAGTTATGCTAAAGGCCATGATGAGTTGCTGGAGGCTTGGAAGATATTGAAAGCAAGAGGTTGCAATCCGTTGCTTAAACTGACGGTCTCGAAAAAATCAGATTTTTTGAATCAATTGTCAGCTGGAATTGCAACAGGGCTAAATATTAAGAATTATGGCTTTTTACCATATATGCAATTGCCAGAACTCTATAAGTCGAGCAAAGCTCTTATATATCCTTCTCGAAATGAAAGCCTTGGCCTTGGTTTGATTGAGGCTGCGGTGGCTGGATGTGATATTGTCTCGTCCGATCATCCATTTACTTATAGTGTCTGTAAGCCTTCTGTAGTATTTGATCCTACTGATCCTGCATCTATTGCCGATGCTGTATGCAGGTATTTGGAAGGGGTGGGAAAGAAGAGCGAGTTGACAATCAGTGACAAGTTAGAAGAATTCCTGGACTTTGTTGGAAAACTTTAATTTCCAGCACAACTAATAGAACTGCTAGTAATGCGAAACCATACTTTAGATATTATACGAGTATTGGCGATGGTCGGGGTGATTGTTGACCACTATTTACAACTGTCTAATCACAATGTGTTGATAAACACGGGCATATATATTGGTGGGGTAAGCGTTGCTGTCTTCCTTGCAATTTCAGCCTATCTGTATGGTGCAAAATGGCGAAAGATGGGATGTCAAGGCTTTGATGTGTTTGACTTCTTATATAAGCGTTTTATGCGGATATTCATTCCACTCTGGCTGACACTTTTGGTTGCGATTCCATTGGAGTTGTATGCTGGTCATGAGGTGAGCGGACGAGTGGTAGTTTTCAACATTCTTGGACTTGGTTGGGTCAGTCCATTGATGTGGCAGGGTCATCTGTGGTACATCACAATGACTTTGATTGTGTATGGATTGTTTCTTGTTATCTCACGATTCCGGCTTGATAAGATTCCTATTTGGCTATATGCTATTGCTATTGTATTACTTTCAGGTTTGATTATCTGTTTTCCTCAAGTGTTTGACACATTTTCTCGCGTGATTATACCTTTAACTCTATTATACTCCACAATGATGTTCGCTAGTGGCGATAAGGTATTAGAAATATGCCAGAGATACAAGTGGTGGATTGTTATTGCTACAGTTATTGTAATATTAGCTGCGTTTTATTTCTATCTTTTAGGTTGGCGCAATTCACATAAGGGGATAGCATCGTTGATGAGTGCGATTGCTGGTGTGATGACGTTCCTGTGTTTGATGAGCGTTGTCTCAATTAAGAAGAAGAACAAGGTAATATCATGGTTCTCCAGCTGTAGTTACGAAATATACTTAATTCACCCAAGCATAATCTGTTTCGTGGCGATGTGTATGGGCAAAGGATGGATAGTTGTTCCTCTGGGATTGTTATTGATTGCAGTGGCAGGTTGGCGTATAAACTTGATTAGTGAGCAGTTATATCAAAAGTTTCGATAAATAATGTTTTATTCAATTATTTCAAAGACCGATTAGTCCTCTTTAACGGGACAGTAGTGAAATTTATTAATTAAATATAAAGTAATGGAAGAAAAAATAAAAAAAATAGTTTCTGGTGTATTAGAGATACCAGTTGAGAAATTGGATATAGATGTTGATATGGAAGAAGTTGAAACGTGGGATTCTCTCCATAATGTCATGCTATTCTCGACTTTAGAGGATGAATTTAATATTGATATCCCTGATGAGGATCGTTTCGATCTTGTAAATGTGCGTTCGATAATAGAAGAAATTATAAAATTGACAAACCAATGAATCATAGTTCATTATTATTAGCAATTGAGTCCAATGTGAAAAAATCCCCTCAGAAGATTGCGATTATATCTGATGGGGAAGAAATAAGTTATGCAGAGCTATGGGATAAATCTTTGAGGGCAGCTCACATTCTGGATGACTTAGGCATAAAAACAGGAGATAGCATTTTATTATCGGCAAAAAAAAATGTAGAGTATCTCTATCTTTATTTGGGCGCGCAAGTTATAGGTGTCATTAATGTTTTAGTTGATTCAGATCAAAATGAAAAACGCCTAGACTATATTGAGCAGGAAGTACATCCTAAGTTTTGTTTTGGCTATATTGCAAAAAATACACCTTCAAAATTGTTTTCTGATTTAGACTTCGAAAACGCATCCGCAGAGCCCATTGTTGTTAGTGGGTTAACGAGCAACAGTATTGCAGAAATCCTCTTTACAACGGGAACGACAGGCAATCCAAAGGGTGTCTGTTTAAGTTATGCTAACATATTTGGGTCGGCTTGTAATATAAACAGCTTTATACAGAATACATCTGAGGATATTGAGATTTTATGTTTACCAGTATGTCACTCTTTCGGGATGGGACGTATTAGATGTAATCTTATTATGGGTGCCACTATAATTCTGGTCGGCAATTTTGCAAATGTAAGGTTGTTTGTAAATACTATTGAGAAATATAAGGTGACAGGCTTTGGTGTCGTGCCAGCAGCATGGGCGTATGTGCGCAAAATTAGCGGTAAGAGGTTAGAGAAATATGCCAATCAATTACACTATATTGAAATAGGTTCTGCAGCGATGTCAATTGAAAATAAGAGGGAGATGTTGGAAATGTTTCCAAACACCCGTCTTTGTATGCATTATGGACTAACAGAAGCCAGTCGTAGTTCTTTTATTGAATTCCATGACGAAGAACATTTGAAATCCATCGGTAAACCAGTTTCTAATTTTGTGACTATTAAAATATTTGGCCACGATGGTGAAGAGATGCCCATTGGCGAGATTGGAGAAATTTGTGTCAGTGGTAATATGGTGATGAAGTGTTACCTTAGGGAGGAGGATTCACAGAGTGCATATTGGGGCGAATACTTCCGGACTGGTGACAATGGATATATAGATGCAGATGGATACATATACCTTCTTGGGAGAGAAAAAGAACTTATCAATGTGGGTGGGAAGAAAGTGAGCCCAATAGAGATAGAGGATACCATAATTTCTATAGGCGTTGGAGATTGTGTATGTGTACCTACAAAAGATCCAAAAGGGATTCTGGGAGAGGTGGTCAAATGTTATGTAGTTAAGGGGTCAACGACTCTTTCCTTTCAGGAGATTTCAGAATCATTGGTTAATAAGTTGGAGGCATATAAACGTCCTGTTGAATACGATTGGATTGACATGATTCCTATGACTGCCAGTGGGAAGAAACAAAGATTGTTGTTAAAAGAGTCCGGCCCCATTAAAATACGTACCCAGAATGGTCTTTATTATCGTACTTTTCAGGAGTTAAGAGATAATGTCGATTTAGGATATAGTGATCCGTATGGTATCATGGCATCGCTGGATAATAATCAGAGGGAAGCTATTCTAAATAATCCAGTTTATTATAAGGATGAAGATTGTTGTCAGATTCTTTATATTGACCACAACACAGTCGTTGGTACTCAAATGTGTTTCCCCGCACAAGCGGTTATTGATGGCGAGGTAATTAGATGTAACCATGCCAGTACAGTATATTCCCATACGGATTACCGTTCGAAGGGAATTGGCGGTGATTTATTGATGGCACTTACAAAACTTCCCCCTCTCCGTAATACAATCACTGGAGGGAATAGTCAAATGTCTATAAACTTATTTAAAGCACTAAGGTATAATACATTTGAGTTCCCGCGCTTTATATTTTTGGAAAACAGTAGATGTGCCATTGAATTTGTTTTGCACACGAAAGGTAGATTGACAAGAATGTTGGCATCCATTGTAAATTGTTTTTTGAAATTACACAAGTTCATCGTACTGGGTCAGATAAGTCGTTATGCAAAAGGACTGACGATTGAATTCTGTCAGGAATGCCCTCAAGAAGTAGAGAAAATTGTTGCAGAAGACTCTCATCGTTTTCGTGAAAATCATGACAAATCATGGTTTGATTGGAATTTAAAATATAGTTTTAACAATGACAATCGTAACTCAAAAGGATTGTATGTAGTCAAAGATGAAGATGAGATTGTTGCCTTTTTTATCAATAAAATCCAATATTTTGAGACAGCCAGCGCTCGAGGGTTTAAAAATGTACTATTAGGTAGTGTTATGGAATGGGGAATAAAGAGCACTGCTAAGATTACAGAAAAGGATATACAGCTTTTATCTATTAAAACAATGCCCGTAGGCCTTGATGGTGTGCAGGTTGCATCTGATGATAAGAAAGTCATAAATTCGTTTAAAAGATTGGGATTCTTTCCAATGGGAAAGGCGAACTTTTGCTCGCGATTAAGATCTATTCAAGATAATGAGGTTCAGATGTCCATGGGTGATGCAAAGAATTGGAGATTACGTTTAGCTTGTAATGACACATTAATTAACTAGTTTAAATGGGTAAAGAAAGAATCACGTATATAGACTACACAAAAGCGCTGGGCATGATGCTAATAATATTAGCTCATACCACATATCTTTTTCCCAGAGTTTCATCATTTGGGATTCCTGAATCATGCCATGTGCCAATTTTCTTTATCGCTGTAGGCTTAGTTCATGCCTATATTCCTTCGAATGACACCTTTGCGGTTTTTTTGAGAAAGCGTTTTTATGGAATCATTATTCCTTACATCGTTTTCTCTGTTATTAACTCAATATTAAAATTAGGTACATTTTTCTTCTTGCATCGATTGAATGTTTCCGTATTCAAAGATGAAATGTTCGATTTATTAGTAAATGGTAATGGCCCGGTTTGGTTCCTAGGCGTCCTTTTTGTTGCAGATGTCCTTTATAATCTTAGTATAAAATATTGTAATCATTGGAGATTCGTTTTTGCTATTGGGGGCGCGTTTTTATTATATTCAGTTGGAGATTGTAATAATAAGTGGATATATCCTATAATTAGAATTCTTGGCGCTTATAGTCTGATAGTGCTTGGCTCTTTTTCCAAAAGAGTCTTTGAGATGAATAAAGTTCGAAGATCCATCTTTTTTTTCGTCAGCATCGGATTTTGGGTATATTTGCTATATCTGGGCGAAGGAAATAACTGTTACAGTTTTAGACCAGGTTATTTCTTAAATGCTGCTTATTCTATCCCTTTAATTTTATCGGGTTCTTTGGGGATTATAATGCTAACTACTTTTTTCCCAAGACATATAAAATGGCTTGAATATATCGGAAACAACTCCTTATGTTTTCTCGTAATTCATCCAATTTTGCAGATGACCTACAGTTTTTCTATTGGCGTGAAGATAAATGAATTCGGACAAACTGGCCAATTTGTGTTTTTTATTATCATGTACACACTATTTGTCGCCGCTTGCGTGCCTATTAATGAATTCTTACAAAAATCATATCCCTGGGCATTAGGGAAGGTTAAGGCAAAAAAATGATTATATGCCGTCCCCTCCACACCTCCAAATTAAATGATGCAAGAAAGAAGTGGAGTCGTTTAGACAACTTTAACAGTTTTTTAAATATGAAAGTGATACTACATGCCGATGACTTCGGCTATGACAAAGACACGACCCAAGCAACGATAGAATTGCTTGAAGCGGGTGCATTGACCAGCGCAACCATTATGCCAACAATGCCTGCTGCAGAAGAGGCAATAGCATACGCTGCGGCACATAAGCAATTTAGTTTTGGAGTCCATCTTACTTATGTTGATGGCTTAAAACCTGTGTTGCAGAAAGAAAACTCTACGCTCTTGGATGCTAATGGTTTGTTCTATCCTTCAAACGTAGTACGGAAGAAAGCAATTAAATTTGCTCTGAAAAAAGAGGATGTCGTAGAAGAGAGTTTGGCACAGATAGACACAGTAAGAAAAGGTGGAGTGCAGTTGAGCCATTTGGATTCTCACGGCCATTTGCATAAATTTCCCTCTTTCTTGGCAGCACTGCCGGAAATCAAGAAAAGAAGTGGGATAGAATGTGTGCGTAGAGTACAGAATGTATTTCTTCAGAAACAGGGACTCTCGCCTACAACCATCTTGAACCGCTGTTTTGATTGGCATATTGCGCATACTTGTCGTACAACTAATTTTTTCTATATGAGTGCCAATAATATGGAAACAGATTGGGCTGACACTTTATTAGGACAATTAGAACACTTGCCACAGAACTCAATCATAGAAGTTGGTGTTCATCCTGGTCATGCTGACACAGAGGAAGAACGCTGGCGTATTGCAGAATATCGGGATATGATGGATTTTGCCGAGAAGATACGCAGGCAAGGAAAACATCAGATTATTTCATGGAATGACGTTTAATATTACCATAATACGTAAAGACAAATGTTAGATATATCAGCAATAGTCCTCACATACAATGAGGAAATACATATTCGTCGTTGCTTGGAGAATGCGTTCCGGGTGGCGAAGGAAGTGTTTGTGATTGACTCCTTCTCAACGGATAGAACCGTTGAGATAGCAAAGGAAATGGGAGCAGTCGTGCTCCAGAATAAATGGGTGAATTATGCCACTCAATTTAACTGGGGACTTGACAATGCGCCAATCAAAACGAAGTGGGTGCTACGCTTTGATGCAGATGAATATCTGGAGGATGATCTCATAGAGGAGATTAAAACCAAGTTACCCAATGAGCCAGAAGAGGTGACGGGAATTGAATTTCATTTGAAGGTCAAGTTCCTGAACAAATGGATGAAACATGCTTCTCCGTCTGTCATCCTTATGCGTCTGTTCCGTTATGGCATTGGCAGAAGTGAAGTTCGTTTGATGGATGAGCATATTGTACTTTCAGAAGGTGTAAGCAAAACTTACGATGGCGCTTTCGTAGACCACAATCTTAACAATATTACTTGGTGGGCGCAAAAACATATTGGCTATGCCAAACGAGAAGCTGCAGACTTGCTGAACATTGAATATGATTTCTCGGATACCTCTGGTAAAGACCATGTGGAGGGACAGGCTGGTGGCAAACGTGCTTTGAAAAATAAATATGCCCACAAGAAACTGTTTTGGCGTTCTTTTGCATATTTTCTGTATCGATACATCTATAAGAGAGGCTTCCTTGACGGAAAAGAAGGCTTTTTGTGGTGCTTTATGCAAGGGTGGTGGTACAGAACACTTGTTGATATACAGGTGTATCAGATAAAGCAAGAATGTGGTGATGACAAAAACAAAATGCTTAGTTATTTGAAAGAAAAGTTTGGAATAAAGCTGTAAACGTTGTAGTGACAATCCATGAATTTTAGTTTTGACTTTGTCTTTAAACACTACTTCAAGCATTTATTTGATGGCTTCCACCAGACAGATGTCATAATAGGTGTAATCTACATTCTAATATCTGTTATGGTTGGGTTGTGGAAAGGATGGAAGCAGACTTTTCGGTTGTTGATCATTGGCTATTTTTTGTTTGTGTTGTATGCAACTGTCATTTCTCGTCCACAAAAAGAACGAATCCAATATTGCCTCATACCTTTTAATAGTTATTTTTTCATTGAAGATGGTGACAGATTTTTGCTGCCTCAGGTTCTGATGAATATTGTGATGTTTATTCCCATAGGGTTTTTGCTGAAAGTTGCTTATAGCAGTTGGGAATTGAAGAAGGTCTTGGCATACGGTTCATTGTTCTCGTTGCTGATAGAAATGTTGCAACTAGCTTTGATGAAGGGAGTTGCAGAGGTAGATGATCTGATACACAATACGTTTGGGTGTGTGATAGGGTATGGTATGGCTGTTTTATTAAGTGCATTGAGGTTTAAATATAAAGTTGTTTTAGGTAGATGAAAAGAGGGTTGGGGGGTATCGCTTTTATGATGATAACAGTTGTGCTGAGTGCTCAGCAGTATATTGGCTCAACGGGCTTGATTCATGTGCCGACGGCTGAGATGGACACTGTGGGAATGGCGAGAGTCGGAGCACACTACATACCAGAAACGATGATTCCTAATGATATTGCAAAAGATGGGAATCAGCAGTGGTCACTGACAAACTACTTAGCCATAACACCATTTAGGTGGATATACTTGTCCTATGGCTATACGCTATGGCGTTGCCATAAGAACCTAAATCCAAATGCGGAGATGGGTTTTTATTCAAAAGATAGATATTTTTCGTTAAGGCTACAACCTATACAAGAAGGGGAATGGTGGCCAGCAGTTGCAATTGGTGGGAATGATGTGATTGGATCGAATGATTCAGGTAAATCGGAATCGTTCCACTATCAGAACTTTTATGTCTCAACATCAAAGCATTTTGAGTTGTGGAATTGCCTTAATCTAGGTACACATGCTACATATCGCAAATGGAGAAATAATAATAACCATCGATGGAATGGATTGGTTGGAGGTGTTACCCTGTCTCCAGTGTCTATCCCCAACCTGAGAGTGTTGGCAGAATGGGATGGTAGCAGAGTGAATGTAGGTGCGGATTACAGAGCCTTCAAGTATTTCTTAGTTCAAGCCTCACTGATTGATGGTTCAAAGTTCGCAGGTGGATTGAGTTTAATGATACCGCTGATATAGAAAAACAAAAATGTAATATACAAAATCAATATATGAAGAGAGTTTTAATACATACTTTGATTTTTAGTCCTGATGGGGTGTCAACGGCATATCTGTATAATGATATTGCCAAACGCCTGCAGGAGAGAGGGTATGAAGTAGTGGTGCTGACCACAACGCCACACTTTAATATTGTGCCTGAACAGGTAGCCCAGCAGCCCATGAAATGGAAAGTATGGGGTTTCTGCAAGAAGAGTAAGTTCAACGGAATGACGGTACTGCATGTGCCACAAAAGAAGTTCAAGAGCACTTTGTTGCGATTGATAGGATTTGTGTATTGGCATATTGTGTCGTTTGTTATCGGATTGAGCATTAAACATGTTAACTTGATTTTGTCACCATCGCCTCCACTGACTGTGGGCTTTATGAACCTTGGTTTGGCAAAGCTGAAAGGGTGCAAGGTGATATATAATGTGCAGGAGATTTATCCTGACATCCTGAAGATGAAGGGTGGTGTGGTACTGAAGTTCCTGAAATGGATGGAGCATAAGGTGTATAATGGTTCGGATGCTGTTACCACTATCGACAAGGTGTTCCATGATACGATTGTGGATAGGTTTGAGGATAAGAGTAAGTTGCATATAATACCGAATTTCGTTGATACTGGGCTCTATAGAGCGCTTAGTAGGTCACAGGTTAATAGCTTATTAGATCCTGCATTATTTCCGCAGAATGACAGTATAAAACTGCTGTATGCCGGAAATATTGGACACATGCAATCATGGGAACCATTGGTTGTTCTGGCTGATAAAACTCGTGATTTGAATGTGGAGTATTTCGTAATTGGAGAAGGTGCTCAAAGAGGTTATGTGGAGGATGAAATCAAGAATCGTGGGTTGGAAAAACTGCACCTGTTGCCATATCAGCCTCGTGATTTGATGCCAGCAATCCTCTCTTATTCGGATGCTTCCTTTATCTTTATGGTTTCTGGACGGGATGGTGACGGATTCCCTTCAAAGGTTTATACCATCATGGCATGTGAACGTCCGATGCTGATTATGTCGGGTGAGAATACACCTATTATCAATTTCTTGAAGGATAAGAATTGTGCTAAGCTCATTACCGAAAAGGACTTTGACAAGAAGGTGGATATGATGGTTGAGTGGTTGATGTCCGTGACCAAAGAGGAACTGGCTCAGATGGGTAAGAATGGTTTGGCTGAGATACAGGCAAAATACACGAAAGAGAAGGTTACGGATATGTACTGTGACTTAATTGACAAGTTATTATCTTAATCTAGAATTCGAGAATTAGAGAACAAAAATGAAAATACTTATTACTGGTGTTCACGGATTTGTGGGCACTAATCTTGTGAAAGCTCTATCAAAGGAGCATACTATTTATGGGTTGGATATAGTGAGTCCCATCAAGGAGGGTGTAAGATTTACCTTCGGGTGGGAGTATTTGGATATGGATAATGAGATTCCTGATGTTGATGCAATCATTCATCTTGCAGGTAAGGCACACGATACTAAGAATGAGGCGGCAGCTGATGTGTATTTCAAGGTGAACACAGATTTGACCAAGAAGATATTTGATTACTTTTTGGCACATGATTGTATCAAGAAGTTCATCTTCTTCAGTACCGCCAAGGCTGCAGCAGATAAGGTGGATGGTATCTTGACTGAAGATGTAGTGCCTTCGCCTGTTGGCCCTTATGGGGAGAGCAAAATTGCTGCTGAAAAATATATTCAAGAGCATCTTGTTGATGAGAAGCAAGTGTACATACTCAGACCGTGTATGATACATGGCCCAGGCAATAAAGGTAATTTGAACCTGCTGTATGGTGTGGTAAAGAAAGGAATCCCCTGGCCTTTAGGCGCTTTTGAAAACAGACGCACTTTCACTTCGATAGAGAATCTATGTTTTGTGATAAATGGGTTGTTGACCAAGGATGTGCCGACAGGAATCTATAACATGGGAGATGATGAAGCGTTGAGCACCAATGAACTTATAGAAGAGATATGCAAGTCATTGGGTAAGAAAGCGCATATCTGGAAGTTGCCCAAGGGATTGATGACTGGTATAGCCAAGATTGGTGGTGCTTTGCATCTGCCATTGGATTCAGAGCGGTTACGCAAACTGACGGAGAACTATATATCTTCTAACGACAAGATAAAGAAAGCATTGGGTGTAGATAAGATGCCAGTGGATGCTCGTAGTGGATTGAAAGTTACTTTGAAGAGCTTTGCGAAGTAAGATGAGAGAGTCATTCCTGAATCTTGTCCGATTGGGGGTTGGTAAAAATGTTGAGACCTTTCCCAATACCATAGATTGGGAAGTATTAAAACTCCTTGCAGACCAACAGGGGCTTTCTGCAGTTGTTTTGGATGGTATTGAATGTCTTCCTGTTACACAGAGACCTCCGCAAGAGTTGTTGCTGGAATGGATTGGTGAAACTCTACAAAGCGAGAGCATCTATGAGACTCAACAGAATGAAGCGGTAAGGATGGCTAATCTGTTTCAGAACAATGGCATAAGGACTTACGTATTGAAAGGTGCTGTAGTAGCAGAGTGCTATCCCAAGCCGTCGCACAGGCCTAGCGTTGATATGGACTGTTACCTGCTGCCAGAGCAAAGTGTTTTTGATGCATGGAATTTAGGAAATGATCTGATAAAGACACAAGGCTTTGAGGTGGCTTTCGACTACTACAAAAACAGCACCTTCTATTTGAATGATCTGACCGTAGAGAATCACCAATACTTTACTCCGTTTCGCGGGAATGAGCGATTAGCAGCTTTGGAAAAGTGGCTGCAAGGTCAGTTTAAGGATTGTTCAACGGGTTCAAGGATTGAGGGCACTGAATTGTGGAGACCACCCGTAATGGTGACAGCATTGTTCCTGATAGAACATGCATATTCGCATTTTCTGCATGAAGGATTAACGTGGAGAATGGTTTTGGACTGGATGATGTTTAGTCGAAAACATAAAGATGAAATTGACTGGACATTATTAGGCGCAAAGATTGATGAATTTGGGTTTAGGAAGTTCTATGACTCTTACCACCGACTCGGTAAGTACCTTGTCGGAGAGTTGAGAGTTCTTTCTCAGGAAAGCGAACAAATTCGAGCGGAGGGTTTAGAGTTGAGGGACAGTTTAATGTTGAAAGATATTTGGGCTGAACTTGATGTACATGATACGGTAAAAGGCATTAAAGGAAAGCTTGCCTTGGTAGGGAATACATTGAGGGCAAGATGGAAGTATAAGTATTTCTCTGAGGATTCCATGTCTAAGGCTCTATGGATTCAAGTAAAAGGAGTGTTATTTGAGAAGAACCCTAAATTGAATTAAGTCATTGAGCATGAATGCTAATAATATGGTATATTAACAAGTAGGAATAAATTATTTTTAAATATGAAAACAGCACTTATTACTGGTATTACAGGCCAAGATGGTTCATACTTGGCTGAGTTTTTGTTAGAGAAAGGTTATGATGTTCATGGAACAATTCGTCGTTCGTCGGTGGATTTCCGTGAGCGTATTGCACACCTGGAAGGCACACCACACTTTCACCTGCACTACGCAGATCTTGGTGACTCAATGAGTGTGCTGGGCGTGATTGGTAAGGTTCGTCCGGACGAGATATATAACCTGGCTGCACAGAGCCATGTGCAGGTTTCGTTTGATTCGCCAGAGTTTACAGCTGATGTGGATGCCGTAGGTGTTCTCCGCATCCTGGAGGCAGTTCGTCAGTTAGGCATGACTGAAACCTGCCGCATCTACCAGGCTTCTACATCTGAGCTTTATGGAAAGGTGGAGGAGGTTCCTCAAAACGAGAATACCCCGTTCCATCCATATAGCCCGTATGCTGTGGCTAAACAGTATGGCTTCTGGATTGTGAAAGAGTATCGTGAGGCTTACGATATGTACTGCTGCTCGGGTATCCTGTTCAATCATGAGAGTGAGCGTCGTGGAGAGACCTTCGTAACCCGTAAGATTACGCTGGCTGCCGCTCGTATTTCTCAGGGCTTGCAGGATTGCCTGTATCTTGGTAATATGGATTCGCTTCGTGACTGGGGATATGCCAAGGACTATGTGGAGTGCATGTGGCTGATTCTGCAGCAGGAGAAGCCAGAGGACTTCGTGATTGCAACTGGCGTGCAGCACTCTGTACGTGAATTTACAGAACTGGCATTCAAACATGCAGGAATAGAATTGAAGTTTGAAGGCGAAGGTATCAACGAGAAGGGTATTGTTGTGAAAGGTCCTGATGCTTTGATTGGTAAAACAGTTGTTGCAGTTTCTGAGGACTTCTACCGTCCAACGGATGTTGTGAACCTTTGGGGTGACCCGACTAAGGCAAAGGCTAAGCTGGGCTGGAATCCTAACAAGACTTCTTTTGAAGAACTTGTTAAGATAATGGTTGAGAGCGATATTGCCAAGGTAGCTGCTGAGGGTGCTGCAGCTAAGGTAAGAACAAACCTTGCTGAATACCTCGAAAAGGGAATCGTTAAGTAATATCCACTTCCTTTATGTTCCGTCGACTAATAAATATAACTCCCGTCACTACTTCGCATGGTGTAGGGCAGAAGCGCGTTCTTCTCTCCAGCAATGAGTCCGGTTGCTCGCTCACACAGATAGCAGTAACTGAACTCAAAGCAGGTGAGATTGCTGCTGCCCATGTGCATCCTGATATGCAGGAGGGATTCTATGTTCTTGATGGTGAGTTGGAGGTAGAACTTGATGGAAAGAAGACCACTTGCAGTAAAGATACCTTTGTATATGTAGAGAAATGCACTAGTCACGAGATGCATGCGCTTACGGATAGTCGTATCATGACTATCGGATGCGTTATCGAAGCTAGTCGCAACAAGCTCTATCCTATGCTATTCAAGCAGAACCGCAAGACATTGGTATGGGGAACAGAGGATTGGACAGTATCTGGTGTGCCTAATTCGGAATCAGAGGTGGAGAATGGCACTTGGGCGCGTTACAACCTTACAGAGGTTATAGCACGTAGGCCAGAAGAAATCCTCGGTCGACAGACTGCACTCAAGTATAATAACCAATTACCACTATTGGCAAAAATCATTGATGCCCATCAGGATCTCTCCATACAAGTTCACCCAAATGACGAGATGGCCAAGCGTGAGCATAATAAGTTTGGTAAATCTGAGATGTGGTATATTCTTGATGCAGAATCAGGAGCATACCTCTATGCGGGCTTTAAGGAAAGGATAACTGCAGAGCAGTATAAGGAGCGCGTTGCCAATGGCACTATAACGGAAGTACTTGCAAAACACGAGGTACACAAAGGCGATGTATTCTATCTTCCTTCAGGACGTGTGCATGCCATTTGTGGAGGCATCAAACTTGCTGAGATACAGCAGTCGTCGGATGTCACCTATCGCATCTTTGACTATAACCGTCCTGGGTTGGATGGTAAGCCACGTGAGCTGCATACCGAACTGGCGGCAAAGGTTATCGACTATACAGTCTATCCAGAATATAAGACACCACATGAGGAGAATATAGGCGAAGCCAATGAAGTTCTGAATACTCCATTTTTCAGCATCAAGATAGTGGAGACCAATGAGCCTTTTCATAGGAATATGATAAAATACGACTCTTTCATTATCATTATGAATATTGGGGAACCGTTCACCATTCGTGTTCGTGCCACTGGTGATGAAGTGCTTGTGCCTGCTGACTCATCATGTCTCATACCAGCAGCAATTGCTGATTATGAACTTATTCCTGTCCATGGCTCTGCAAAGGTCATGGAGGCGTTTATTAACAACAAGAAGTCTATTGGAAAAACAGTGAAAGACTTTTTCCATTTATTTTCAAATTAATATTTATATGTTGGACAAATCATCTAAAATATATGTTGCTGGACACAATGGACTCGTTGGTTCTGCAATATGGAATAACCTAAAAAGTAGAGGTTATAACAACCTTATAGGTCGTTCTCATAAAGAACTGGACTTGACAGATCAGAATGCTGTCAAAAAGTTCTTTGATGAAGAACAGCCTGATGCAGTGGTATTGGCAGCTGCATTTGTTGGTGGCATTATGGCAAATATGCTGTATCGTGCTGACTTCATTATGATGAACATGAAGATTCAGTGCAATGTCATCAGTGAAGCCTACGCCCATGGCGTGAAGAAGTTGCTTTTCCTGGGCAGCACCTGCATCTATCCCAAGAACGCACCGCAGCCCATGAAGGAGGACTGCCTGCTGACCAGCCCGCTGGAATACACCAACGAGGAGTATGCCATTGCCAAGATAGCCGGCCTGAAAATGTGCGAGAGTTACAACCTACAGTACGGCACCAACTATATTGCCGTGATGCCCACTAACCTCTATGGCCCTAATGATAACTTTCACTTGGAGAATAGTCATGTGATGCCTGCCATGATGCGTAAGGTGTATCTGGCAAAGCTGATACATGATGGTGAGTGGGATAAGATTCGTCGTGACTTGGCCATCCGTCCCGTTGGTGCAAACATCAAGGAGAATGGTGAGCAGGTGCGCTATGTGATTGATGGTAATAGCGATGAAGCACTCATTCGCAAGATACTTGCTTGGTATGGTATTGAGGATAATAAGGTTACTCTTTGGGGTACAGGAAAGCCACTGAGAGAATTCTTGTGGTCAGAGGATATGGCGGATGCATCCGTTCATGTACTTTTGAATGTGGATTTCAAAGACATCATAGGAATAGAGAAATACTCGAGCGTGCACTATGGAGTGGCTGCTGACGGAGTAGTTGACCGCAACCATTCAACTGGCCGTGGTGGATATATTCCCTCGCTGGGTGAAATCCGCAATTGTCATATCAATGTGGGAACAGGTCAGGAATTGACCATCCGCGAGCTTTCAGAACTCGTAGTTAAAACTGTTGGTTTTGAGGGTATTATAGAGTTTGATGCTTCTAAGCCTGATGGCACAATGCGCAAGCTGATTGATGTAAGCAAGCTGCATAGCCTTGGGTGGACGCACAAGGTTGAGATTGAGGATGGAGTTGCTAAGCTCTTTGAGTGGTACAAGGAGTCTTTAATGTAGGATATGAATAAGAAGTCAATAGCATATCAATCAATCTTTGGTGAATATCACAAAGATGAGGATCGAATAACAGCAGCACTTTTGCAAATTCTCCGTATAGGGGGACCAGAATTGATGAATGCAGTTTTTGATGACTTTGATATCAGTTTTGACGCAGAAGTTAATTCTCAGGTAAAGGGTGAAACCAAGTCAAGGCCAGATGGAGAACTACGTGCGAACTATCATCTGTTCATAGAAAGCAAAATACAAAAGTGGAGCGCAACAAAGCATAATATAACTCAACTGACCAATCATATTAGTTTGGCCCAAAAAGAAGGAGCCAATCTTTTGTATATTACCGTTGATGAAAGAACACCTACTGAAATTGCTAATCATCCAGATGTGTACTGGACTAATTGGCAGGAAGTGGTTACTCGCTTGAAGAATTTTAAGTCAGACTTCAATAACGATGTTATGGCTTTCCTTGCCTCCCAGTTTGAGATGCTTATTGACAATGTCGTGTTCAGTAAAAATGATGGATACACAAAGAAAAACAGAGTCATAATTGTTGGTGGTCATTTCGCAGAGGATGTGGCATGTAAGTATCATTTCTATTCATGCCAGCCAAACAGAAAATTCCTTGATGCAAGCTATATAGCATTCTACCATCAAAAACGCATCAAGTATGTATTCAAAATAAAGAGAATACATGATGTAGAATCATTGGAGGAGGTGAAGAACTTGTTGCATAATAACTATGTTCTGACGGATGGGGACAAAGAACCTCATACTTTTTTTGAATTAGAGAATGCAGAAGAGTTGCCTCAAGTAGTTGAGCATAAGCAACCAGGGCCTTTTGTGCAAAGGCAAAGATATACCTCCATTGAGAAGTTGAGAAAGGCAATATGTACTGATGATTTGTAATTGTATGGAGGAATTGAACTATACAGGAAAAGGGAAATTAGAGCCAGGCATTCATTCGATGACGGCCAATGAGTTTATCGAGGCATTTTGTAAAAAAGGCCATCGAGCAGGCTACGAGCATGCTGTGGTTAACATTTTTGACTTTGCCAAATACTATGGTGCAACAAGATTGATAATTGGAGGATCATTTATTACTCAATCGGAGGTTCCCAACGATTTGGACTGCATGATTATATTTGGAGATGAACGACATATCCCGACATTCGTTGATTGCGCTCAAATGGATAACCTTCAATATGACATATTGTATGCGTCGGAACAGATGCCCAAATTGATAGACACCTATATCAAGTTGATGTCTACTGATGTTTATGGCTTTATAGACCGAGGTGTAGTTGAGGTGAGAATTCACGATCAGGTGCAACCATGGAAGGTCGTTTATTACCCTAGCCACGAGGATTTAGAGATTATCAGTAGAGTCTATTGTGAACGTACAATCATAGAAAGGAATAAACGACGTGGAATTCTGGTAGTCATCCATGGACTTATGACAAGAGCAGAATGGTTGTCGAATCTTACACCAGCAGCCAATAGCCAAGGTTGGATAGTCGCTCCATTTATATATGACAATCCTCCAACGTTGTTATTTGATAATGGTAAGAGAGAGAAAGTCGTTGAAGAGTTCCGTGAGTGGGTTTATGCTTTACAGAAAAAATACGAACCTCTCACGATATCAGTATTATGTCATTCATTCGGGACATATATCATAACTAAATACATAGAGGGCTTTGCATCTATGAATGACTTTTTGCCAATTCAAATCAATTCTTTAATACTGACTGGTAGTATTGTGCGCCCCGACTATGAATGGAGGGGGCATGTGCCTTGCAGGATAGGCAGGGTGCTGAACATTGTTGCAGAGGGTGACGATGCTGTAAAATATATGCCAGAAACAGATTGGAAAAGACTTGTAGGAATGGATACTCTATTTGGCAAAGGAGCCCTTGAGGGAATAAAGTGTGAGACTGCCGAAGTAGAGAATAGGAAAATAGACATCCTGACGCACACCAACATCTTCAAGGATGATGTTATAGAGAAGGTGTTCCTACCATATTTGAACGCATGTAATGGTATAGCAAACAGAGAAGCAACACAATATATTGCGAAACACTAAAAGAAAATAAAATGGAAACATATGTTATAATATTAGCGATACTATTAATGTTGGAACTGGCTTATTTCAAGATAGCCGACAAATTTAACATCATTGATAAACCGAATGAGAGGTCGAGCCACTCAACGATTGTGTTGAGAGGAGGAGGTATCATATTTGCAATATCGATGGTTATCTGGTTTATATGGCAAATGGTTCAGGGTGAATGGTGCACGATGCAGGGGTATCTGCCGTTCCTTGTTGGCTTGATCCTGATTGCGGGGGTGAGTTTCATTGATGATGTGCATTCACTGCCAGATAGTGTGAGATTGGTGGCGCAATTTGTAGCGATGGCTCTGATGTTCTGGAGCATGGGCATTATGAACAGGGATATGTGGTGGATTGTACCCCTTGCTCTTATTGTTTGCGTAGGCGCAACGAACATCATCAACTTCATGGATGGAATCAATGGAATAACTGCTGGATATGCGTTGGCAATGCTTATTCCGCTGGCGCTGTTGAACAAGGAATATGGATTTATCGACGAATCTTACCTTATAGTTGCTATCTTGGGCGTATTGGTGTTCAGTATCTTTAATTTCAGACCTAAAGGTAAGGCAAAGTGCTTTGCAGGGGATGTGGGGTCCATAGGCATCGCATTTATCATCCTGTTTGCTGCTGGCAGACTGATTATCCAGACGGGTGACCTGACATACTTTATACTGATATTGATTTATGGCGTGGATGGGGTGCTGACCATTTGCCACCGCATCATGCTGCATGAGAATCTGGGCGAGGCGCATAGAAAGCACGCCTACCAGTTGATGTGCAACGAGCTGAAGATAGGACACGTTAAAATCTCGTTGCTGTATATGGTACTGCAAATGGCTGTTTCATTGGGATTCATCTATCTGATACCAAATACAACGGCGGCTCATTGGATATACTTTATCAGCATGTGCGTGGTGTTCGCGATTGCGTATGTGTTGTTTAAGATGAAGTATTATCATTTACACGAAGAATATCTGGCTTCGCTGAAGGCGAAGTAGTTCAAGGGTTCAATTGTTCAAGAAGTTCAAGTATGGCTGTGGTGAGGGATTTTGAGGAGCTTGCTATCTTTCAGAAAGCATGTGAGCTTTCCAAGAAAATATATCCAATCACCCAAAGGGGTGAGCTCAAATACGACACTCGTTTTGTTCAGCAAATCCGTGCAGCAGTAGGATCTATCATGGATAATATCGCTGAGGGATTTGAAAGAACTGGCAATAAGGAATTCTTGAACTTCTTATATATCGCTAAAGGTTCTTGTGGCGAAGTCCGTTCTCAGCTCATCAGAGCTAACGACCTTGGTTACATGACTAAAGAAGAATACAACTATATACAGAATGCCGTAAGCTTTCAGCTGGCATAATGAATTTTATAAAAGAGATCCGCACCAGTGAGTACGCTGGAGCGAAGTATAAAGAGTTTAATGGTTCAATAGTTCAAGAGGACTAGCGCGAAGTGCCTTAAACCCTTAAACACCTTAAACCCTTAAACATTTTGAACTTTTATTTTTATGAAGATTACACAAGCATTACTTGATGATCTTACTGCTAAGGCAAAGGAATCGCCAAGACTTCGTATGAATCTTGACTTGCGCGACTCTGCTGAGGATACTTCTCAGAGGATGCTGAATGCGATAGAACCAGGTTCTCCATTACCTATTCACAGACATCAGAAGACTTCGGAGACTGTGGTGTGCTTAAGAGGTAGATTGGTGGAGGAGTATTATGATGAATTAGAGCGCATCTGCACAGAGCGGATAGAACTATCGCCCAATGGCCCTGTAGTGGCTCTTAATATACCTGCAGGCCAATGGCACACTGTTCAGGCATTAGAATCGGGTACAGTGATTCTGGAAATTAAGAATGGAAAGTATGAACCAATCTCGGATGTTGACATTCTAAAATAAGATGACTATGGATGACATCGTATTACGTATCCGTGATCTGATAGAGAACGAAACAAGGTCATGCTCTATGGACTTCGGCTGCATCACACCTCTTTATGTCTATAGGATATTGGGAGGTGCAGTGAGCTTAGAGAAGATAGAGCAAGTGATGTCTAATATTAAGATGGATGATGTAAAGTAGCGAACCAATGTTCGCCCAAGCTATAATACTGATAAGTCGGTCATGGAACTATTGGTTTGAGAGCAACTTCCAATAGTGATATGGCCGCTTGTCGGTTTTGGAAGAAATAGTTTACAATCATTTGATGAAGCAATTCATAGCATTATACGATAAAGCACCAATCTTCTCCCTGAAAGGGATGAACATTTTTGAACAATACCAAGCGCTTGGTATCGAGGATAAAATGTCGCATACTT
>Ga0256869_1000038_pt1 | contig 34567 bp, 28 predicted proteins | sample RumenRJG_05RNA_FD_186096 | JGI IMG/M metagenome (GOLD analysis project Ga0256869, IMG submission 186096) | Metatranscriptome of bovine rumen microbial communities from Lethbridge, Alberta, Canada - Rumen RJG_05 (Metagenome Metatranscriptome) | ecosystem: Host-associated > Mammals > Digestive... | reverse complement strand
CAAACTCAGAAGGCTTTACCCTGAATTTGAATAAAAGCAGTTGGCTGTTTTTCAGGGGGCTCTTAAGGCCCCCTTGTATGCGGTCATAAAAACGAAATAACGCGTGTTACATAATACTAGAAACTGTTGCAAATTTTATAAACCATTTTTAATTCAACAAGTTATATGAATTAATCAATTGATAGAACCCATTCAAACCAGTACAATGTACTAAACATCAGTTTCACTTCAGGCAGACTGCATAATTCCGCCGCTCAAATAAGCAGCTGCAAGACCGCGCTGTTGTTAAAAATCCGGATGTTTTCGTATGAAACAGCGCCGGATCTATTCTTAGTTTTAATTGATTTCAGCTCGTCCGAAAACGACTTCTTACAGCGATGGCACTTTAATGATGCTTCGAAGTAACTGAAGCGTCATTTCCAGTACATAACTGTAAAACTGAAAATTCCTCCCGGCCGTATTCCCTTCGGGCCTGCTTCATCACTGATGGGAAAGCCTGATACCCACATTCTTTCGAGTTTATCATTTTTGTCCGGCAGGGTGTTTGACTCAGCTGTCATTTTCAATTAAGGTATCCGCTCTTCGCATAATGACGTAACGCCTCTTTGGGTACAAAAAGGTTCTTCACCGTGACAATTTCTGCTTCTGCTCTGTTTTTCTGCCCGGGACTTTCAGGGAACTGATTTTTCGTCAAAAGCAGACATGATCCGGATCACAGTGCCGGGCGTCACTGAAAAAATTAAAAATATTTTTGAACTTTTTGTGATTCTGCATGTCTAATAAGACAGCAGATTGGAGATACTTGTTCATTGCTTATTTCAGCCGGAGCGTTTGCCCCGGCTTTATTTTTTCAGGAATCCGTTTTCCTGTCAGTCAAATCATTCCTGCCTCCTGAATGAGGCTTCCGCACCGTGGCAGCGGTCAGTGACCGTGGTTCATATTTTCCTGTTCTCCCGCGGGCATTTAATTCGCCTCTGATATAAGATCGCTTTTAAAACTGGAGGAGTTATGGGAACAGGACTAAGCAAGGGCGCTGCTCTTATATTTCTCGGCGCGATCCTTTCCGTGCCTGCCTTTGCCGCAGACGGCGCAGGGAAGAAGGCTCCAGCCGCAGGCGACCTGAACGCCAGAATGAGCGAATCGCTTGAGCGTGATATAAAGGACTGCGCGGGCGAGTGCTATCCGGATCCGCAGACGACCCAGGACGAGTGGATTGCATCACTGGGTCCGGGGAAGCGCGGCGCAGCAGAGTGGAATGAGATCCTGAGCAGCAGGATCTTCGAGCTTGACCGGAACGTCTCGCTGCGCCCCGTGAGCCCGGACGGGAGCTGCCGCTGCGTTCTCGAGGCGGATATCGGGTCAAAGCAGGTCTGCGAGGTGAAGAGGCTTGACAGCAAGTCAGGCGCCTGGCGCGTGACCGGCGTGTTCCTCTCCCAGAGCGGAGCGAATTACGATGACTACCATACCGGCTGGGACTGGGAGTCTCCCTCTGTCTACTGGTTCGGCGATCACTACCTGGTCGGCGCCTCGGGCGGAAGCGTCAATGTGTATGACATAGCGACGGGGCACCTCCACGAGCTCTGCGGCTCTGACTTCAGGACGTTCTACCGGCTTGAGAGCGCCGGTGCAGACTTTGTGAAGGTCGTAAGGGCTTCATGGCGGAAGCCCGCGGCGGAAGGCACTGCTCCGGACTCGCTGTGGGAAATCACCATCTCATCAAAGCCTGACGGCATACTCGATGCGGTATGCGACGAGAAAGCCAAAGGCAACAGGGGAGTGAACCTCGGGAAAAAGAAGCCCGCACGGAAGGCTGAGCTCCCTGCCGGAGGAACTTCCGTCAGCAAAGCGGGAAACCCGCCGGCACAGGAGACTTCGGGTGATGGCAAAAAACCGGCGCAGCCTGCCTCTGCAGAGTCCCGGGATAAAAACCCGGATGCACTCCCGTCCGGGGCTGAGGGCATAAAGGCTGTGACTGAGTCTCCTGCGCCCGGTGAAAAAGCCGCTCCTGCAGATTCCGCAAAGGCTGCCGGCGGCGCAGAGAACAATGATTCACAAAAGGAAAGCAGTAACTGAACGGCGGAGCAAGAGAAATTTTCCATGTCTGACAATATGTTGCGCATTCTACTTATAGGAGCTCCCGGAACGGGAAAGTATTCAGTGATGGATGTGTTCGCGGGGAGGCTCCCCGAGGGATCCGAGGAGAATGTCTCCTGCACTGTGGGCAGCGTCACGCTTGAGAAGCTCGACTTCCCGTTCATTGATTCCGCCGGCAGTGCCGGGCTGAAGGAAAAAATTGACGCCATCCTGCCCAGAGGGGCCGGAAAGGCCGCTTATGACGAGATCATCGTGATGATCGACTCAAGCCGTGATGATCTCGGGAAGGAGGCTGAGGCTGCCATGAGCTGCCTTGCCGGAAGAACCGGAGGCGCCGGTCTGGTGTTCGCGCTTTCCCAGGCGGATCTCGGCATGAACGGCCGGTACTGGGACACGCTGAAATCTCGTCCCGAGCCGAAGCTTGTTAGCTGTCTCAAGGAAAAGGCCGGGATTGTTGACGCCCTTGCGGAAAAGGCCGGTCTCGGCTCCCACCATACGGTCTTCTTCAGCGCCGGCGGGCGTGAGGAGGTGAAGTCGCAGAGGCTTCCCTACAACATCGGTCTCCTGATGGACGCCATGCTCGAGGAGCTCCCGGAGGAGAAGCAGAAGGTCTTCCTCGAGTCTGCAGGCGAGGTTCACCAGACCTGGAAGAAGATGTACCTCTCAGGAGAGAAGTGGGGCGGGATTTTCTCCTCTGCCTTCGGCGAGAAGGCGGAGAAAGCGGGACGCAAGTTCGGCCTTGCTGCGGGCAGGGTGTCTGAGATTGCCGGAAGGATCATCCACGGCTGACTGGTGAGGTCCGGAGCACGCTGTGAATCCGGGCTGCGGCCAGGCATAAAAAAAGCGCGGTAAAAATCACCGCGCCGTTTTCAAAATCAGTTGATGCCGTATTTCTTGAGCTTCTTGCGGAGCGTGCCGCGGTTGATGCCCAGGAGAACTGCTGCCCTGGTCTGGTTGCCGCGTGTTGCCTGCATTACAGCGTCAAGAAGCGGATGCTCCATGGTGCTGAGGACCTCCTCGTACAGGGAGCCGTCATTGCGGCCGCTGCTTACATAGTTCTGAACAGCATTCTCAATGCTGTCCCTGAGGGGAAGTCTTGATACTGCCTGCGCCGCAGTCCTGACTGTTGCTGCGGCTCCGTTATCTGCTGCGTTATTTGACTCGTACATACCTGTTATCCTCATTTTGGACGGCTGTCTGCGGCCGATTGCCCTGACGCCGCTTTGTGGTGCCGGACGGACGGTCTACGAGCACATCAGTTTTATTCTTACTATTGTAATGATGAAGCGGAAAGCGGCTGGTTCTGTTCAGAATTCAACCAAATTTCCGAATACATTTTAACCAATTCATCATGAAACGCAATAATTTTTGTGACGTACCGCACTTTGGAGTGGGAAAAATCCCGGGGCCTGGCAGGACGCCGCATCTGGGAATGCCGGAGCGGCCCGTGCTTATGCACTTACCTGATCGCTTATGCCCGTTCGGTGCATAAAAATCAGAAAATCCGCATCAGAGCAGCTCCGGGCTGATGTATGATTGAGCCGTGCTCCGGGAATGGCAGCGGGGAATGCCCTGCCGCCATTTCCTGGGCCTCTGTTTTCCCGAGGGAGACCGGCATTGCTCTGACGGCTGCCGGGCCTTAAGTTGCATCTCCTGTTTCTGGTGGTCTTAAATGAAAAGTCTTGAGGATCTTCCCGAGGCCGGATTCCTGTCCGCAGTCCTCGATGAAAGCAAACACGGCTGGAAAAGGCGCTCGTCCGGCAGAAAAGCCCGGGGAAGCACCTCCACCGGAGCCGTGCTTCCGGATGACGGCCTCATGAGCTCACCAGAGAGCCCCGGTGACGCGGCCCCTGCCGCAGGCCTCACTTATGAGGAGTTCCTTGAGGCGCAGGGGGCCGGTCCTTCAGGCACTGTGGCTCCCCGGGATTGCAGGGCGCCTTCGCGCGGCCCATTCAGGGGGAAAGCACGCTGCCCCAGGAAGAACGGCAGGTCACAGGGAGAATCAGCGCTTTCGAGAGGAGCAGAGTCCGGGACGAAGCCTGCCGGGGGGAAGTCAGAGCTGCGCGCGGCCGTTGACTACATCCTCTCCCTGGAGTCGCGCCGCGAGTATCCCTCGCTTGAGATAAGGCGGAAGACCGAGGGCAGGTTCGGGAGCGATGTCGCGGAGCAGGCGCTCGCCTACGCAGAGTCCAAAGGGTATGTGAGCGATGAGAGGTTCGCGAAGGCGTTTGCCGAGTCAAGGATTGCCTCCCTTTACGGCAGGATCAGGATCATGGCGGATCTGCGGACGAAGGGCATTGACTCCGGAACCGCGGAGGAGATCCTCTCCGCTCTCTCGCCGGACTGGAGTGAGATGGCCAGGGAGGCGTTCAGGAAGAAGTTCCGCGGCGCCGACATGTCCGATCCCAAAATGCGGGTGAAGGCGTTCCGCTTCCTTGCCGCGCGCGGCTTCTCGTCAGACGAGGCATCCGCTGCCCTCGGAGGCGGGGACGATATCTGAAAGCTCACTGGCCCCTCATGAGTTCCCGGGAAACACCGCCCGGCATATCATCCTCTCTCTTCCTCAGAGGTCAGGCGGCATGAGACTGAATCCCGCTATTTTGCTATAATTTCACGGGCTGTGAGAGCTGCCATAAGGGCATCTCTGACAGCCCGTACAGTCTCCCGCCTGGGGCAGGGGACACGGGGCCGTGCATAGTGCCGGCCGCAGAATTCCCGCCGGTTTCCGGAGGGTAGAATTTCAATCTCAAAGCGGAGTTGGCCGGCGCGCGGCCGGTCATTAAAAAAATAACGATGTTCATGACCACTTCTGAGATCCGCTCTGCGTACCTTAACTTCTTCAAGTCCAAGGGACACACAGTGGTTCAGTCCAGCTCTCTGGTGCCGGACAATGATCCCTCGCTGCTTTTCACCAACGCGGGAATGAATCAGTTCAAGGATGTTTATCTCGGCAAGGAAAAACGCGGCTATACGAGAGCCACCACCGCCCAGAAGTGCGTACGCGCCGGCGGCAAGCACAATGACCTTGAGAACGTAGGCTATACCGCACGCCACCACACTTTCTTCGAGATGCTCGGCAACTTCAGCTTCGGCGACTATTTCAAGCATGACGCCATCCACTGGGCATGGGAGCTCCTCACCGAGGTGTTCAAGCTTCCTCCCGAGAAGCTCACCGTCACCGTCTACAAGGACGATGACGAGGCATACGGCATCTGGCACGACGAGGTGGGCATCCCCGCCGAGAGGATCATCAGGATCGGCGACAACAAGGGCGGCAAGTACGAGTCAGACAACTTCTGGACCATGGGCGACACCGGCCCGTGCGGCCCCTGCTCCGAGATCTTCTACGATCACGGCCCCTCAGTGCAGGGCGGTCCTCCGGGATCGCCCGACGAGGACGGCGACCGCTTCATGGAAATCTGGAACCTCGTGTTCACCCAGTTCAACCGCCAGAAAGACGGCACCATGACGAAGCTCCCGCGCCCGAACATCGACACCGGAATGGGCCTCGAGCGTATGGCCGCTGTGCTGCAGGGCGTTCACTCGAACTACGACATCGACCTCTTCAGGGAACTCATCAAGGATACGGCTGCTGTCGTTCACTATGACAAGGATCTGACCAACAAGTCTCTCCGCGTCATCGCCGACCATATCCGCTCCTGCTCGTTCCTCATCGCTGACGGCGTCGCCCCCTCTAACGAGGGCCGCGGCTATGTGCTCCGCCGCATCATCCGCCGCGCAGTGCGCCACGGAAGGAAGCTCGGCATGGAGGACACCTTCTTCTACAAGCTGGTTCCGTCCCTCGTACGCCTGATGGGCGACGCCTATCCCGAGCTCGTCTCCCAGGAGAAGATCATCGAGAAGGTGCTGAAGACCGAGGAGGAGCAGTTCTCGAGGACCCTCGACAGGGGACTCTCGCTCCTTGAGTCATCGCTGAAGACCCTCGGTGACTCCAGGGTCCTTCCGGGTGACCTCGTCTTCAAGCTCTATGACACCTACGGCTTCCCCGCAGACCTCACCGCAGACGTTGTCCGCGACAGGGGCTACACCATCGACACCGACGCGTTTGACCGTGAGATGGCCAAGCAGAAGGCCAGGGCCAAGGAGGCCTCGAACTTCGCGGTTGACTACAACAAGAAGGGGCTCGTCGCGAAGAGCGCGAGCGAGTTCACCGGCTATGACACCCTCAGGAACGAGGCAAAGGTCATCCAGGTATTCAACAGCGCTGACCAGTCCGTCGACAGCCTTGCCTCCGGCGAGGACGGCGTCATCATCCTTGACCGCACCCCGTTCTACGGCGAGAAGGGCGGCCAGGTCGGCGACACCGGTACGGTAACTGCCGGCGATCTTAAATTCGAGGTCAGGAACTCCGTAATTCTGAGCGGCATCGCGACCGGCCTTGTCGGACACCTCGAGGGCGGCAGCCTTAAGGTCGGTGACACCGTCACCGCAGAGGTTGACGCAGCCCGCAGGGCTGACATCGAGGCAAACCATTCCGGAACCCACCTGCTCCAGTACGCGCTGCAGAAGGTACTCGGAAAGGATGTCGCACAGAAGGGATCCTACGTGGACGGCGAGCGCCTGCGCTTTGACTTCTCTCATACCGAGGCTGTAAAGCCTGAGGAACTTGCGGAGGTAGAACGCCTTGTTAACGAAGCAATACGCGCCGATGTCCAGGTTCAGACGAAGGAAATGCCTCTTGAGGAGGCTAAGAAGAGCGGAGCAATGGCGCTCTTTGGAGAAAAGTACGGCGACGTCGTCAGGGTCGTCACCATGGGTGACTACTCCAGCGAGCTCTGCGGCGGAACGCACGAGAAGAGCACCGGCCGCATAGGCTACTTCAGGATCCTCTCCGAGTCAGGCATCTCCGCCGGCGTCCGCCGTATCGAGGCTGTGACCGGGCGCACCGCTGTCGAGTCCGTGATTGAGACCGACAGGACCGTCAAGGCTGCCTGCGCTGCCCTTAAGAGCGACGCCGCAGGCCTTGCCGAGCACGCCGAGCAGGCCGAGAAGCGCATCTCCGATCTCGAGCACGAGATCCGCCGCCTCAAGGAGGAGCTCGCAGCCGACATGGCAGGCAAGCTGATGGACAGGATTGTCGAGATCAACGGCAGGAAGGTCATTGTCGCAAGGGTTGACGGCGTTGACGGGGCAGGACTGCGCACCATGTGCGATGACCTGAGGAACCGCCTCCAGTCCGGAATCGTTGTCCTCGGCAGCGCCGAGGACGGCAAGGTCAGCCTGATTGCGGCTGTCACCAAGGACCTCACAGGCTCTGTCAAGGCAGGTGAGCTCGTCAACGTTCCCGCCGGCCTCGTCGGCGGCAAGGGCGGCGGCAAGCCTGAGCTCGCAAGGGCAGGCGGCAGCAGGCCCGAGAACCTCGATCACGCTCTCTCCCAGGTTGCGCCCTGGCTTGAGGAGCGCCTCTGAGAAGCCAGCCCCTGACTGACAAAGTCAGACGGTGATTGAATGAAAGAAGGAAGGCCCGGTGCCCTCCTTCTTTTTTTTGTCCGGAGGCATGACAGTGCATGGAAAGGGCGTTAATTCAGGGGATCGGGGAGCGCAGTGAAAACTGTCCTCTTTTAATGATTTTTCCTCTATAATGCTAAGTACAGGCACTGAATTTTTTCCCGGGGAGCGTGTGACATGCTGGTTATAACAAGGAGGATCGGCGAGAAGATCGTCATCGGCGGCGGCGTCACCGTCACATTCCTGGGATTCAAGGGCAACCAGGCGAGGATCGGCTTTGACGCCCCGCCCAATGTCTCGGTGCTCCGCGAGGAGGTGTTCAGCAAGATCAAGGACTCCGAGGAGCCGGGGGACTTTGATCTTGTGCAGGGCGGCGGACTCTCCTCCCATGACTTTGATGACGAGGACGGAGAGAACGACTGACTTCCGCAGGCATTCACTCCGCCATGCCGGCATCCCGGGATTTCTGAAAGAGATTCCGGGATTTTTCTTTTTCAGGAACTAGGGGCGCCTGGCAACAGGGTGAGACAGAAAGAAAGACAGACAGATTACGGACAAGGCCTGCAGCGCAAGGTGAGTATCCTGGGAACCAGGGAAAGAATCTGGGGAAGAACTGGATGGTGCATCCGGGAGGATTCGAACCTCTGACCAATCGGTTCGTAGCCGAGTACTCTATCCAGCTGAGCTACGGATGCACAAATGAAACGCGCCCGCAGGTCGTGTTGAACCGCGGGCGCCTGAAACTGCGGAAAACAAGCTTTTCAGATGGTGCATCCGGGAGGATTCGAACCTCTGACCAATCGGTTCGCAGCCGAGTACTCTATCCAGCTGAGCTACGGATGCATCAATGAAAATGGCGGTGAGAGAGGGATTTGAACCCTCGATACGACTTTTGGTCGTATACTCCCTTAGCAGGGGAGCGCCTTCGGCCTCTCGGCCATCTCACCACTTGTTCTCAACGGGGCACATCTTACACGGTGCGGCGGTTTTCGTCAAGCCTTTTTTGCTCATACGCCGCAAATCGCGCGGAGCCTTGCTCAATGCGACGGAATGTTTCATATAACCACCGCATTCACAGTGCTGACCGACCACCCCTGATGCTATTATCCCTCAGGAGGAAAGAGTTCCCGCGGCGGTCCGGATCCGCCGTTCCTTATGATAAAATTCAGGGCCTGAGGAGGGAGGTTGCAGGTGGCTATGCCGGACATGGATATCGCTAGGGGCTTGAAGGAAATCCCGCACTCGTATGAGGCCGAGCAGGCCGTCCTCGGCTCACTGCTCCTCGACAACGAGCTCTGGAGCGACCTCTCCGAAATCCTCCGCGAGGAGGACTTCTACACCGGACAGCACCGGCTCATCTTCCGCTCCATTGAGGCCCTCCTCTCGAAGGCCGAGGGCAAGGCCGACATCCTCACGCTCTCGCAGTACTTGAGCGACGCGGGGCTCCTCACCGACGCAGGAGGGCGGCCCTATCTCGCCGAGCTCCTCTCCAAGGCCCGCGGCTCGTCGAGGGCCATCGCCTATGCCGGCGTCATCAGGGACAAGTCCGTCGCGAGGCAGCTCATCAATGTCGGCGCCGAGATGTCGAAGCTTGCCTACGGGCAGGGCACCAGGGACATCCAGAGCATCGTCGGATCCGCCGAGGAGCTCTTCCTCAATGTCGTCGAGCGGGCCGACACGGGAAGCCGCGGGCCGGTCCTTGCGAAGGACGTCGTCAACGAGGTCCTCACCACGATGCAGCAGAGGGCGGAGGACTACGCGAACCACCGCCTGAGCGACGTCACCGGAATATCCACGGGCTTTGTGGATCTTGACCGCATGACCAAGGGATTCCACGGCGGCGAGCTCATCATCATCGCGGCGAGGCCGGCAATGGGAAAGTCAGCCTTCGGCATGAACATCGTGCAGAACATCGTCCTCAACGAGGAGTACAGGAAGAAGGACACCGCGGCGCTCGTCTTCTCCCTTGAAATGCCTGCCCGACAGATTGTCACGAGGCTTATCAGCTCCGTCTCGTATGTCAGCCAGGACAAGCTTGAGCGTGGTGCCTTCGAGAAAGATGACTACATGAAGGTCATCCACGCCGCGAAGCTCATCAACTCGGTGAACCTCTTCATCGATGACGGAAACGATCTGACCCCCTCCGAGCTCCGCGCGAGGGCGAGGAAGCTTGCCCGTGAGCACAAGCTCGGCATTATCCTCATCGACTACCTGCAGCTCATGAGGGGATCCGGCAAGTACCGTGACAACCGGGCGCTCGAGATAGGCGAAATATCCCGCTCCATGAAGATCCTCGCGAAGGAGATGAACATCCCGGTCGTCGCGCTCGCGCAGCTCAACCGAGGCGTCGAGGGAAGGACGGACAAGCGGCCGATGAACGCTGACCTCCGAGAGTCCGGAGCCATAGAGCAGGACGCGGACGTCATCATGTTCATCTACCGCGAGGAAGTCTACAAGAAGGATGATCCGAACCTCAAGGGCAAGACTGAAATCATCATCGGCAAGCAGAGAAACGGCCCTATCGGCACGGTCAACCTGATATTCAATCCGGAATGCGCCCGCTTCTCCTCGGTTGACACCAGGGACTACGGACCGGGGCCGGAGACCGGAAGGTAAAATTGCTCTCCGCCGGCTCTCCGTCCGGCCGGCGGATAACTCCTGGGCCGCGTGCGGCCGCCGGGCGGGAACAGGCCATGGGAGCTTTTGCTTTCACGTCCTCCACAGGAAAATAAGAAGGAAAGAAGATGCAGAAAGTCATCGCTTCGATAGACAGGGAAGCCCTCAGGTACAACTTCAGGGTGATCAAAAGCCATGTGCCCGGATCGAAGATTATCGCCGTGGTCAAGGCAAACGCCTACGGCCACGGCCTTCTTGAGGTGGCAAAGACCCTGTCCGACGCCGACGCGTATGCCGTCGCGAGGATCGAGGAGGCGCTCGAGCTCAGGAGCGGCGGCATCGTGAAGCCGATTATCCTCCTCGAGGGGCTCTTCAACCCCGAGGACGTGCAGGTTGTCTCGGCAAGCAGCCTCGAGACCGCGGTCGGCTCCTGGGAGCAGCTTGAGTGGATTGAGAAGGCGAATCTCCAGAGCCCCGTGAAGGTCTGGATGGCCCTAAATACCGGCATGCACCGCCTGGGCCTCAACGAGGACGAGGCTGATGAGTTCTACAGCCGCCTGATGAAGTCCTCCAATGTAGTGAAGCCCATCGGCCTCATCTCCCACCTGAGCTGCGCGGACGATCTCTCGAGCGACTACACGAAGAAGCAGATTGATGTCTTCAGAAGGTTCGCGTCAGCGCACGAGTGCCACACCGCGCTCGCGAACTCCGCCGGCATCCTCAGCTGGCCTGAGTCGCATACCGACTACGTGCGTCCCGGCATCATCCTCTACGGCGTCTCTCCCTATGACGGGAAGACCGGAGAGGATCTCGGGCTCAGGCCGGTCATGACATTGAAGAGCAACCTCATTGCCGTGAGGAAGGTCAGGAAGGGCGACAAGGTCGGCTACGGCGCCACCTGGACCGCTCCGCGCGACACCAGGCTCGGCATCGTCGCCATGGGCTACGGCGACGGCTATCCGAGGCAGGCCCCGAACGGCACCCCGGTGCTCATCAACGGCCGCATCGCGGGAACGGCGGGCCATGTCTGCATGGACATGATGGCAATTGATCTGGGGCCTGACTCTGCTGATAAGGTAGGCGACGAGGTCATCCTCTGGGGGAAGGGGCTTCCTGTGGAGAAGATCGCGGAGCTCTTCGGCACGATTCCCTATGAGCTGGTGCTGAGGCTCACCGACCGGGTAGTGAAGGAGTACGTCTGATCCCTCCTGCCGCGGGACAGCTTTCCCGCGGCAGCCTTTCCGCCGGCGCCTCACAGCCTCACGTCAGGAATGTCCGGGCATAAAAAAACCGGAGGCTGCGCCTCCGGCTTTCTGATCATGCAGAGAGATCCGCCGTGACTTTACTGGCGGTTGTTCTCAGCCTGATGTGCATCATCATAGTTGGCTGCGTTCTTGATCTGATCCTCATCCTCGGTGCTCGGGTCCTTGCGGTCTGCTCCGGGGCCGTTTCCGGTGTAGGAGTCACCGACCATCGCAACCTCCTCATGGAAGTCTCCGGACTCGGGCTGGTAGCGGCACTTCTGTCCCTGGATACACTTCATGTAGAACCAGGGCTTTGCCTGCCATTTTGCCTTAGGGAACTGGATTATGAAGAAGTTGTCCTCGGCTCTGTAGACGCTGCCGCTCCACTTGGTGTCGCTGCAGAAAAACAGGCCGCCGATGATGACGATGATGAACAGTATGGCTTTCACTGCTTTCTCCCCCGCTCGTAAAGTTCTGTGCAGTCCGGCCCGCTGCCACGGCGGGTCACGTTGATATTTCCGGCCATTTTAGCATAATGAATAGGCAAGTCTGTCATTAATGCGCTGTTTTTTTGCTTTTCTGCATGGTTTTGTGGCATTCTGCGCCCGTGAACGACCATCAGGCGCCCGCCCTTTCTGCTAAAATCCCAGTCTCTTTCCAAGTGAGGTTCCGACGTGCCTGATTTTCCCTCTTTCCGCTTCTGTACTGCCCCGATGCTCGACTGGACTGACCGCCACTGCCGCCGCTTCTGGAGGATCATGACGAAGAAGTCCCTTCTGTACACCGAAATGGTGACAAGCGGTGCGATCATCTACGGGAAGAACGACTACCTCGCCTTTGACGGGGCAGAGCATCCGGTCGCCGTGCAGCTCGCCGGGTGCGATCCTAAGGATCTCGCTCTCTGCGCGAAAAGGGCGGAGGAGAAGGGCTACGACGAAATAAACCTCAACTGCGGCTGCCCCTCTGACCGGGTGCAGAACGGCGGGTTCGGGGCGGCGCTGATGCTGAGGCCCGATCTTGTCGCCGACATCTTGAAGGCCATGACCGATGCCGTCTCCGTCCCCGTTACGGTGAAGTGCCGCATCGGCATCGACAACGAGGACTCCCCGGACTTCCTCCGGAACTTCGTGAGGAAGGTGAGCGCCGCGGGCTGCGGCCGCTTCATCATCCATGCGCGGAAGGCCTGGCTTGAGGGCCTGAGCCCGAGCGAGAACCGCACCGTACCTCCGCTCATCTACGAGCGTGTCCATATGATAAAGCGGGAGTTCCCGGATCTTGAGATCGTGATTAACGGCGGGCTCACCGATCTCGGCGCCTGCCTTGGGGAGCTCCGTGAGCTTGACGGGGTGATGGTCGGCAGGGCGGCGTGGGAGAACCCGGCGATGCTCCTGGACGTTGATGAGAAAATCTTCGGTGCGGAGAGAAACGCGATGAGCCGGGCGGACGTTGTCCGGGAGTACCTCAGCTATATCGAGGATGAGCTCTCAAGAGGCGTGAAGCTCACGGCCCTCGTGAAGCCTATGCTCGGCATCTTCCACGCCTGCCCCGGCGGGAAGCTCTTCCGCAAGGCGGTAAGCGAGGAGGCCTGGAAGAAGGGCGCCGGCGCAGAGGTTGTGGAGAATGCTCTTCTTGAGCAGAAAAAAGCGGAGGAGGCGTTCCTTGAGTACAGGAGCAGCCTCCCCCGGAGTGAGTGACAGTCAGTCAGGATTTATTCCTTGCAGGAAGGAAGGTCCTTGGTCAGGTTCCTGATGAGCTTGCCTGCGGCCTTCTTCTTCCACTCGTCAAGGGCGAGAGGGCCGGTGGTGAATGCCTGTACGGCTCCGCTCCAGAGAACCGGGCCGGCGCCGGCAGCGCTGCGGATTACCATCTGGATGGTTCCCTTCTGCTTCTCGTTGACGCCCGGGGTAAGGCCGATCTCCTTGAAGAGGCCGTCATCAACCGCGTCGCCGGCGCCGGCGGTGCCGGTCGTCACGATGATGTCTGCCTTGTCCTTCGCGTCAACCTCAACGAAGCCGAGCTCGGTGAGCCTCTCCTTCACTGCGTTCATGATGTAGAGATTCCACCTGCCGCTGTTCTTCGCAGCCTTGCCTTCCTCCTGGAAGAACTTGAGGTTCGTCGCGCCCCACGAGTCAAGCGTGGTGGAGGTCGAGGTCATCTGCATTGCGGGCATGTTCTCATCGCTGATCTGCTGCGCCCCGGCCTCTGCGCCCGAGGAGGCCCCAGTGGGGTCGGACGCGCATCCGGTTGCGAGTGCGCAGGCAAATGCGAGCGCGATGAGCATATTTCTGGTTTTCATTTTCTATCCCTGTTACATTACACAGCCTTTCCGGGGGATTTCTCCTCCGGGGAGGGCGGCATGATGTCCGCCCCTGAGGCTATTTCTTTATTCTCACGTACTTGAGGCGCTTGGGCTTTACCGCGTCCTCACCGTACTTCTGTCTCTTCCAGTTCTCGTACTCGGTGAAGTTGCCCTCGAAGAAGGTAATCGAGCCGTTGTCCTGGTAGTCAAGAATATGCGTTGCGATTCGGTCGAGGAACCAGCGGTCATGGGAAATCACCATGACGCTGCCCGGGAACACGAGGAGCGCGTTCTCGAGGGCTCTCATGGTCTCGACATCGAGATCGTTGGTCGGCTCGTCGAGGAGCAGCAGGTTGCCGCCGACCTCGAGGACCTTCGCGAGCTGCAGCCTGCCGCGCTCGCCGCCCGAGAGCTGACCGACCCGCTTCTGCTGGTCGGTGCCCTTGAAGTTGAACCTTCCGAGGTAGGCGCGGCTCGGGATCTCGTAGTTCCCGATCCTGATGATGTCCTGCCCGCCGGAGACTTCCTGGAACACGGTGTTGTCGTTGTTGAGCTTGTCCCTGAACTGGCTGACGTCAGCGATGACAACCGTGCTGCCGATTGAGATCGTGCCGGAGTCAGGCTGCTCCTTTCCGGTAATCATGCGGAAAAGCGTCGACTTTCCCGCGCCGTTCGGACCGATGATGCCGACAATGGCACCCTTGGGGACGGTGAAGCTCAGGTTGTCGATTATCACCCTGTCGCCGTAGGTCTTCGTGAGGTTCTTCACCTCAAGGACCTGGTCGCCGAGACGCGGTCCGGGCGGAATGAAGAGCTCGTTGGTCTCGTTGCGCTTCTGGAACTCCATGCTCTGCAGCTCCTCGAAGCGCTCGATGCGGGCCTTGGACTTTGCGTGGCGGCCCTTGGGGTTCTGCCTGATCCACTCAAGCTCCTTGTCCATCGACTTCTTGATGGCGGTCTGCTGGGCGTTCTCGACTGCGAGGCGCTGCTCCTTCTGCTCGAGCCAGCTTGAGTAGTTGCCCTTCCAGGGGATGCCCTCGCCGCGGTCAAGCTCGAGGATCCAGCCTGCGGCGTTGTCGAGGAAGTAGCGGTCGTGGGTTACTGCCACAACTGTCCCCTCGTACTCGTGGAGGTAGCGCTCGAGCCAGGCGATTGACTCGGCATCGAGGTGGTTGGTAGGCTCATCGAGGAGCAGCATGTCAGGCTTCTCGAGGAGCAGGCGGCAGATGGCGACGCGCCTTCTCTCGCCTCCTGAGAGCGACTTGATCTGCTGATCCCATGGCGGCAGGCGGAGCGCCTCGGCTGCGATCTCGAGCTGCGTGCCGACATCGCTGCCTCCGGCGGCCTGGATGATGGCCTCAAGCCTTGCCTGCTCCTTGGCGAGCGCGTCGAAGTCCGCATCCGGCTCGGCGTACCTGTCGTAGATTTTATTAAGGGCGTCCTCAGCCTCATGGAGCTTGCTGAATGACTCGTCGACGGTCTCGCGGACGGTCTTCTCGGGGTCGAACACCGGCTCCTGCGGCAGATAGCCGATCTTGATGCCCTTCATCGGCTCGGCCTCGCCCTCGATGTCCTTGTCGACGCCTGCCATAATCTTGAGGAGGGTGGATTTTCCCGCGCCGTTGAGTCCCAGGACGCCGATCTTGGCTCCGGGATAGAACGACAGACTGATGTTGCGCAGGATGTGCCGGTTCGGGGGAATGACCTTCCCGACCCGGTTCATGGTGAAAATAAACTGTGCAGCCATTTTTATCTCAGTAGAATAACTCTGTGTGATTGTACTTGATAGAGTGTTTTTTTGCCACACGTACAGGAAACAGGAACAGCCCCGGAGCGCGCGGAGCCGCGCAGTCCGGGGCTGCTGAGCCTGACGGGTAGGACGCGCTGTCAGATTATGTTCTCGGCATGGAGCCATTCACGGATGGCAGGCTCCGAGTCCTTCACGTCGGCGCCGAGGATGGAAAGGCCGCTCCTTATTTCGGCGCCGGGGCAGAGCCTCTTCAGATCGTCTATGCTGCTCCCGAGACCGGAGCCCTCGTTCGTGCAGAACGGGAGGATTTTCTTGCCGCTCAGATCCGTGTTCCTGAGGAAGGTCCAGACCGGCATCGGCATGGTGCCCCACCAGCAGGGATAGCCGAGGATGAGGGTGTCATAGTCATCATTGTCAGGGTACTCGCGGATCTGCGGCGCAGCCCTGTCCATGAGCTCCTTCTGCGCGGCCTCGGTGCACTCCTTGTACTTCTCCGGGTACTCGTTCATCGGGACGATCCTGAACACGGGCGCCCCGGTGAGCCGGGCGATGGTGCCGGCGGCGATCTCAGTGTTGCCGTGCTCGAGATTGACGATTTTGCCGCGCATGTAGTTCTCGCCGGCCCTTGAGAAATAAGCAATCAGAATTATTTTTTTCATAGCAATCCCCCTGAGCCCCCTCCAGTCTCCAAAGCGATCTCCTGGTCCGGCTTTCTAATGCGGCATCCTCTCTGCCGGACTTTATGGAGGATGCCTTTCCCGCACTTTCCGGAGGGGGCTTAAGGCCCCGTTTCCGGATACATCGTTAAAGTTTATTACAGTAAAAACGTTCAGTCTTTGACCAATGCCGGAAAACCTGCCGGATATCTCTGATTAATTGCGGATTTTTTGACGGAGCCGGCAAACTTTGGCATTTGAGGGTGTCAGGAGGGAAGGAATGCAGGGAACAAAAAAGCCCGCGCACGGGGCGCGGGCTTTGGCTCTGACTCAGTACTGGGTCAGATCAGCTGAACATCCTGATGGCGCAGGCCACAAGGGCGATCAGGGAAATGATGAATGCCAGGCCGTAGCAGATGAGCTGGTGCGCGAAGTTCACATGGATGGTGAGATCGTGCATGCCGTGATAGACACGGTGCAGCGCATGCCATATGCATCCCGAGATGGTCAGGAAGCAGATGAACGAGCCGAAGCCGCTGTAGGTGAACCAGGCGAAGGCTGCGTCGATCGATGACTTTGCGGCATTGATCTGCTCGCCTTCAGGGATCTTGGTGATGAAGAATGACAGGGCGATAAGGACGGGCACGAAAATGGCCACGAGCATTCCGCCTGCGCCGAAGATGGACCAGAAGATAGGTTCATTTGAACGTTTCATGTTTCTGTATTCTCCCTTAGATGCTCAGCAGGCCGGTTGCCGCCAGTGCGATTGCCACGAGCGAGGTGATGAAAAGAGCGCCGTAGAGGGCGACCTTTACGAAAGAGCCGGGCATCGGCTCGCCCTTGACCATCAGCCTCTGGGCCTTCGGCATCAGGTTGAACCAGGTGTAGGTGTGGTAGAGCACGGCAAAGAGGCCGATCACGTTGACAATCTTGACCGGCCAGGAGGCCATGAAGTTGATCCACTTGATGAGGCAGGAGGTGTCATTGCCGGTTGCGGCGCAGATCATTCCTGCGAGGAGCTCAAGGGCGAAGAGCATCGCAAAGAGCACGCTGCTCTCGCGGATCATGTACATGGTGTAGAACTTCTTGCGGGTCCACCAGTTGGCCTCTACCGGGCGGTTGAAGGGCTTGCGCTTGGAAGGAGCCTCTTTTTTGGTAACTTCAAACATGATTAATCTGCCCCCGGAGTGATTTTGGAGATGATGTAGTCAGTCGTGCTGTGGATCTTGCTCAGCTGGATGGCTGATGCGGGATCTACGCCCTTCGGGCAGACCTGCGAGCAGTAGCCGACGAAGGTGCAGCTCCATACTCCGCTCTCCTGGTTGAGGAGCTCGAGGCGCTGCTTCATGCCTGCATCGCGGCTGTCGAGGTTGTAGCGGTAGGCAAGGGCGATGACTGCAGGTCCGATGAACTCCTTGTTGAGCTTGTACTGAGGGCATGCGGCATAGCACAGTCCGCAGTTGATGCAGCCGGAGAACTGGTGATACTTCTCGAGCTGGGTCGGGGTCTGCAGGTACTCCTCGTCATCCTTCTTCTCTTCCTTCGGGATGATGTAGGGCTTGATGCGCTCGAGCTTCTCGATGAAGTCAGAGAGGTCGACGACGAGGTCGCGCTCAATCGGGAAGTTGGCGAGCGGCTCGATGCGCATGACCTCTCCGGCGTAGTCGCGGAGGAAGGTCTTGCAGGCCAGCCTCGGGGTTCCGTTGACCATCATTCCGCAGGATCCGCAGATCGCCATGCGGCAGGACCAGCGGAAGCTGAGGGAGCCGTCGAGGTTGTCCTTGATGTAGCACAGAGCCTCAAGGAGGGAAGTCTCGTGAGTGAACGGAACTTCAAATTTCTGAACCCAGGGCTTCTCGTCCTGCTCGGGACGGTAGCGGAGGATTTCCATGTTCATTTTGTCAGCCATTTTTACTTTCCTTCCTTGGCAGCTTCAGCCTCTGCGGCGGCCTTTGCGGCAGCCTCAGCCTTCTCGCCCTCGGCGCCGTATACGCGCTTGGCCGGCTTCAGTTTGGTGATCTTGACGGAACCATAGGTAATGGTAGGAGCATCATCCCCGTTGTAGGTGGCGAGACTGTGCGCCAGGAACTTCTTGTCGTCTCTCTCAGGGTAGTCGAGGCGCTGGTGGGAGCCGCGCGACTCGGTACGGTTGAGTGCGGAGTATGCCATTGCGTAGGCGTTGTCGAGGAGGAATCCGAGCTCCACAGCATTCAGCCACTCGGTGTTGAATACGTTGGAGTCATCGCTGACCTTGACCTTCTTGTAGCGGGCCTTGAGCTCGGCGAGCTTGGCGATGGTTGCCCTGATGGAGGCGTCATCGCGGTAAATGCCGACGCCGTCATCCATGGTCTGGCCCATCTCAGCCCTGATCCTGCCCATGTTCTCGTCATGGCCCTTGGCGCCGATGATCGAGCGGGAAGCAGCGTAGAGATCCTCAGCCTCCTTCTCGGTCTTGTTCTGATCCGCGAAGTCAACCTCACGGGAGAACTTGGCAGCCTCGTCTCCGGCAACATGGCCGAATACGACGGTCTCGACGAGGGAGTTGGATCCGAGGCGGTTCGCGCCGTGGATTCCGACAGAGGCGCACTCGCCTGCTGCGTAGAGTCCCTTGATGGTGCATGCGGTCTTGCCGTCGGTCTCGATTCCGCCCATGGTGTAGTGGACGGTCGGGCATACAGGGATAGGCGCATCGACCGGGTCAAGTCCTACGTATGCCTTGGCGAGCTCGCAGATGAACGGCAGACGCTCGTGGAGGTACTTCTCGCCGAGATGGCGGAGGTCGAGGTTGACGACATCGCCGAGCGGGGTCTTGATGGTGCGGCCCTTCTTCTTCTCCTGCCAGAATGCCTGGGAGACGCGGTCGCGGGGTCCGAGCTCCATGTACTTGCTCTTCGGATGTCCGAGCGGGGTCTCAGGGCCCAGGCCGTAGTCCTGCAGGTAGCGGTAGCCGTCCTTGTTGGTGAGCACTCCGCCCTCGCCGCGGCACGCCTCGGTCATGAGGACGCCGCATCCCGGAAGTCCGGTCGGGTGGTACTGCACGAACTCCATGTCACGGAGCTTTGCGCCGTGGCGGTAGGCAAGGGCCATGCCGTCGCCGGTTACGATTCCGCCGTTGGTGTTGAACTTGTAGCAGCGGCTTGATCCGCCGGTCGCGATGACGACGGACTTGGCGAGGACAAGGCGGGGGATTCCGTTCTGGATATCGAAGGTCAGGACGCCCTGTACCTGGTTGTCGTGAACGATGAGATCAAGCGCGAAGTGCTCGTCGAGGCGGTGGATGTGGCTGTACTTGATGGAGGTCTGGAAAAGGGTGTGGAGCATGTGGAAGCCGGTGCGGTCAGCGGCGAACCAGGTGCGGGGAACCTTCATTCCGCCGAACGGGCGGACATTGATTCTGCCGTCCGGCTGCCTGCTCCAGGGGCATCCCCAGTGCTCGAGCTGGTAGAGCTCGCGCGGAGCGCGGTCGACGAAGAAGTCAACGACGTCCTGCTCGCAGAGCCAGTCGCCGCCGGCGACGGTGTCAACGAAGTGCTTGTAGAGGCTGTCATCGTCACGGTATACGCCTGCGGCGCCGCCTTCTGCTGCAACAGTATGGCTGCGCATGGGGTATACCTTGGAAATCAGAGCCACGTCAAGATCGGGGGCAGATTCTGCCACGGCAATTGCCGCGCGCAGTCCGGCTCCGCCGGCACCGACAATGGCGACGTCCGCTTTTACTATATCCAATTTAATCCTCCTGGTACAGGGGCCTCGGCCTCTGCTGGGTTAACTTTCAAAGGGAATGTAACGCACTACCGTGCTGAGATGCTAAAAACTTGTGGCATTCTATCATATTGACGCGTTTTCCCAATGAAAAATCATCGGCAAGCGTCTCAGATTTGTATACCGGACCCGAAAAAATCATGAAAGGTGTTTTTCTGTCCGGTATTTTTGTCTGAACATGTGTAAGGTCTGCCTAACGAAGAGATGCGGCCCTCTGTCCGGCCCTGACTTTAGTGCCCGGCTCAAGCTGGCACTCGTCTGCCATGCCCCTCTCGAAGAGCGTGATTACGGTCGATCCGAGCTTGAAGCGGCCCATCTCGGCGCCCCTTGCGAGGGTTATGCTCCGCTCCCCCTCGTACTCCTCCTCGAAGGGGGTGCTGCCGTGCCCGCCGTTGACCTCGCCCTTCCAGACAGTCTCGATAGAGCCCACGATCATGGCGCCGACCAGCACGAGGCACATTTTCCCGCGCGGCGTGTCGAAGAAGGCGCAGGCCCTCTCGTTCCTCGCGAAAAGCCCTCTGATGTGCGCGGCCGTGTTGAGGTTGACGCTGAAGAGCTTCCCGGGGATGTAGGAGAGGGCGGTGAGCCTTCCCTCAAGCGGCATGTGGACCCGGTGGTAGTTCGCGGGCGAGAGGTAGACGGTGAAGTAGGTGCCTCCCTCGAACGGGCGGCAGAGCTCCGGGTTTCCGCCGAGGAGCGAGGCGAGGGAGAAGTCCTGGCCCTTGGCCTGGATGAGCGTTCCTGCCGTCACCGTCCCCGAGGCGCTCTTCGTGCCGTCAGAGGGGCTGAGCACCGCGCGCGGATCCGGATCGAGCGGGCGGGCGCCTGCCCTGAGCGGCCTCGTGAAGAACTCGTTGAAGGTCGCGTACTGCGCGGGATCCTGCTTCTCGCACTCGGACATGTCCACATGGTAGTGGGAGATGAACCTTTTGATGGCGAAGGTGGTGACGGGCCCCATCCTGCTCCCGGCGAAGAAGCCGGCTGTTTTCGTGAGCAGCTTCTGCGGGGCGGCGTACTGGATGTCTGCCTTGAGGGCGCTTAAGAATTCTGACATGTCAATCTCCATGTTTGCCCCGCGATTTTATCGCGTGAGGGCATTAAAAGGCAAAAACCGGAAAGAATGCTCCTTTTTGCGGAGCCTGAGGCCTCAGAGCATGCTGATGACCTTCTGCACCAGCTCCTCTGACGTGGCCCAGCTCGTCGCTATCCTGATGACGGTATTGTCTCCCTCCGCCTCCTCCCAGAAGCTGTACTCAAGTATTTCATCAAGCCGGGCTTTCTGCCCGGGGGTAACCGTGAGGAATATCTGGTTGGTGGGCGATTTGAAGGTGAGCTCATAGCCGTGCTCCGTGAATGCCCTACGGAGGGCGTCTGCGGCCTTTACGGCGGTTTCGCCGATACGGAAGTAGAGAGAGTCGGTGAAGAGGGTGTCGAACTGCAGCCCCAGGAGCCTTCCTTTCGCGAGAAGCGCACCGTGCTGCTTGATGATGGTGAAGAAATGCGGGATGAGCTGTGGATCCGGGATTACGACCGCCTCTCCGAGCAGCGCCCCGCATTTGGTTCCGCCTATACAGAACGCGTCGCAGAGGCGGGCGAGATCGGGAAGCGATACGTCATTCTCCGGTGAGGCAAGAGCGTAGGCGAGGCGCGCGCCGTCGCAGTACAGCCTGAGGCCGAAGGCATCGCAGGCGCTCCTTAACGCGGTGAGCTCGGAAAGGGAGTAGAGCGTTCCGTACTCCGTGGGCTCTGAGATATAGACCAGGCCGGGGCTCACCATGTGATCGCGGTTGCCGTCATCAAGGAAGGCTCCGCAGTATTCCCTGAGCTCACCGGCGTTGATTTTCCCCTCATGCTGCGGGAGCTGGAGAACCTTGTGGCCGCCGTGCTCGATGGCTCCCGCCTCGTGCACGCTGACATGGCCGCTTGAGGGGGGATGACGCCCTCATATGAGCGGAGGAGCGAGTCAATGACGACGGCGTTCGCCTGCGTTCCGCCGGTGAGGAAATGCACGGCCGCCTCCGGCGCGCCGCAGGCCTCCCTTATCTTCCTCCGCGCGCTTTCCGAGAACTCATCGGCGCCGTAGCCGGGTGTCTGGAGCAGGTTCGTCTCAAGGAGCCTCCTCATGATCCCGGGATGCGCTCCCTCCTGATAGTCTGACGCGAGCATGGCCTTTTCCATTTTCTCTTCTCCCTTCATTTCCCGTGAGCCTGATGTACGCCACGCGGCAGAGTGTAATGCGGAGGATTTGCCATTGCAAACGCGGCGCGCCGCTCATTTCTGCCGCGCTCCTTTGGAGCGGCGGCGCAGTGTCTGCTATACTGACTGGCCCGCCCGGGCTTTTGCGCCCGGCGGCCGGACACCTGACCTTGACAGAGGATTTCCCGAATGACTTCAGCAGCTTCACCTGATATAAGCGACACCAACCTCGTGTGGATGGATCTTGAGATGACCGGGCTCGACGTCGAGCGCGGCCGCATACTTGAGATTGCCGTCATCGTGACGGATCAGAAGCTCCGGATCCTCGCTGAGGGACCGGTCATCGCCGTCCACCAGAGCGAGGAGGTACTCGCAGGCATGGATGACTGGAACAGGGAGCACCATACAGCCTCAGGGCTTGTCGAGAGAGTGAGGAACAGCACCGTAGGCGAGAAGGAGGCTGAGCGCATCGTCCTCGGTACGATAAAGCGCTTCATCCCTGAGAAGAAGACCCCGCTCTGCGGCAGTTCGATCTGGCAGGACCGACGCTTCCTCTGCCGCTACATGCCGGAGCTCGAGGCCTGGTTCTTCCACCGGAACATCGACGTGAGCTCGATAAAGGAGCTTGCGAGGATCTGGCGGCCTGAGCTCCTCACGAAGGTCGTCAAGCGCGGGCGCCATGAGGCCCTCTCTGACATCCAGGACACCATCGCCGAGCTCCGCCTCTACGCGGGCGAGTTCTTCCGCCTGCCGAAGAAGTTCATCGGAGACTGAGGCTCATCAGCCTCTCTTTCTGACATGGCGCACGCATGCGCCATGTCCGCCCTCAGCCGTCAGGTACGCCTCTTCTCGTGAAGGCCGTATCCGACAGTACCGGCTTTGCCTTCGGCAATGTCAAGGTTGCGACTGACATCACATTTGTCGCCGTCGCAGTCGTCCTCTCGCTCATACTGTTTCACGGCACCATCGTCGGGACCAGGGAGGGCACAATAATCACGGCGGTCTGCACCGGCTTTGCCGTAAGGCTCTGGGCAAGACTCATCGAAAGGCCGGTTGAGGCGGTGTTCGCCCTGAGGCCAGTAAGGCGATAAAGGCCTGAGTTTCCGGGGCTTTTCAGGCTCCGGAACCTTTTTTACAAAAAAATATTAAAAAGCGCTTGCAAGCTTTTCAATTCAGCGTATAATGAACCTCGTTTTCACGGCGAACCAACGCCGCTGACAAGACGAAAACGCGGGAATAGCTCAGTTGGTAGAGCACGACCTTGCCAAGGTCGGGGTCGCGGGTCCGAGTCCCGTTTCCCGCTCCAGTGGCGTGGTAGCAAAGCAGTTATGCCGCGGATTGCAAATCCGTTCAGACCGGTGCGACTCCGGTCCACGCCTCCATCTCAGATAACAGTCACTGCCGCCCAGGTGGTGAAATTGGTAGACACAAGGGATTTAAAATCCCTCGGAAGCGATTCCGTGTCGGTTCGACCCCGACCCCGGGCACCATCTATCCGTCATTCATTTTCTAATTCATCAGAATCTTTCCCTTTTATCCATGTCATTCTGACCTTCCCGCGCTGCATTATGCACCCTGGGGAAACGGCATTCAGATGCCGGATAAGGCTTATGCTCAGGCGGATTACAGCCTGATCCAAAGGAAGGCCGCCGGATGAAGACGGAATAAAAACAGAAAGGCGCCTCTCCGGCGCCCTGCAGAACTGACAGGTCCTACCAGACCTTCGGCAGCCTCTTCGAGACCATAATCACGCAGCTTCTGGGTTTCATGATGAACATGTCATCCTCCTCCTCCCAGAGCTCAGGGTTCGGGACAATGTCATAGGGCATTTCCCGGCTGGTATCGGCAAGGAGGTACCACTTCGCGAGGTTGCTGTCCCTGTTCCTCGGCAGCTCGACCTGAAGCTTCTCCCAGAAGAAGTTGAAGAACATGTAGAAGCTTGCGTTAGCGCTCACGCTCCAGAACTCAAGCCCGATGGAATGCGAGACCGGAGACATGTCAGGGTCATAGCACCTGACGCCGTGCCAGGTGAATGATGCCGAGTTAAGGAAGTCCTCGAGAGTCCTGAAATCCCCGTCGAAATTGCTCCTGTGGAAATACTCGCTCCTGAAGTGCAGCAGCTCCCTCGTGAAGCGGAGCATCTCCTCGCGCAGCGGCGTGCTCTTCCAGGAAAAATAGCTGATGGTGTTGTCCTGGCAGTAGGCGTTGTTGTTGCCGAACTGCGTTCTCAGGAACTCGTCGCCCATCAGGATCATCGGCGTGCCGACCGCGAACAGGTTAACCAGCATGAAGTTCTTGACCTGGCGGAGACGCAGCCGGTTGATGTCCTCCTTGTCGGTAGGGCCCTCGGTGCCGTGGTTCCAGCTGAAGTTGTCATTTGATCCGTCGCGGTTGTTCTCGCCGTTCAGATCATTGTGCTTGCTGTTGTAGGAGACGAGATCCCAGAGCGTGAAGCCGTCATGGCAGGTGATGAAGTTAACGCTCTTCTGCGGATCCATCAGCTGCGGGTTGTAGATGTCCGAGCTTCCGGTGAAGCGCCTTAAAAAGTCTGCGACCTGGCCCTGATCGCCCTTCACGAAGCGCCTCACGACATCCCTGAACTGCCCGTTCCACTCCCTCCAGCGCTGCCCCGGGATCCTTCCGACCTGATAGAGGCCGCCCGCGTCCCAGGCCTCGGCGATGATCTTGAGATCCGCAAGGCGGTAGTCGGTGTCAATCTGGAGAAGGGTCGGCGGATTGTTGACCGGATCGCCGTGCTCGTTCCTTGAGAGGATCGAGCACAGGTCGAAGCGGAAGCCGTCCACGTGCATGACCTCCGACCAGAAGATGAGGCTGTCGATTATCAGCCTCCTCGTCATCGGGTTGCTGCCGTTCACGGTGTTTCCGCAGCCGGAGAAGTTCATGTAGCTGCCGCGGCTGTCCATGAGGTAGTACCCGCCGGCGTCAAAGCCCTTGAAGCACATCACGGGGCCGCCCTCGCCGCCCTCTGCGGTGTGGTTGTAGACGACATCCAGGTAGACCTCGATGCCGGCCCGGTGCAGCTCCCTCACCATGGTGCGGAACTCATCAAGGGGCCCGCGGATGCTCTTGTCCGACGAATATCCCTCATGCGGCGCGAAAAAAGCTATCGGATCATAGCCCCAGTAGTTCGTGCGGCTGCCGAACCCGAGATCCTGGTCAAACTGGAACACCGGCAGGAGCTCGACCGCGGTTATGCCGAGGCTCTTCAGGTAGGGGATCTTGTCAATGAGGCCGAGGTAGGTCCCGCGCCTCTCCTTCGGCACGTCACGGCAGGAATAGTCTGCCGTGAATCCCTTCACATGCATCTCATAGATTACGGTGCGCGAGAGCGGTACATTGAGCGGCCGGTCATCCTGCCAGTCGAAGTCATCGTAGTTGACGACAACGCTCTTCGGGCAGCAGTGGATGTTGCTGCCTGACACGCACATATTCTTCCTTGAGTAGCTCTCGGGGAAAACCACGCGGTAGGAATATGGATCGAGGAGGACCTTGGCGGGGTTCCAGACATTCCGGGGATCACGGCTCTTCACCCTGGTGACACGCCAGCCGTAGAGCTGTCCCTCATGCACTCCCTTTACAAAAACATGCCAGTAATAGCCGGTATGGTTCTCGTAAGGATCGAGCGTAATGACGTACGGCCTCAGATCATCAATGGAATCGAACAGCACCAGCTCGAGCTGCGTGCCGTTCGGGCACCATACCGCAAAGTTGGTGCCCGAGCCGTCGCTGCTCAGCTGTGCCCCGAGCTTCCTGCAGTAGCCCCTTGATGTCAGATACCTTTGTGTTTCCATGTTGCCGCCGCTCACACTACCCCCGCACATAATACAGGCTTATTAAGGTCATGTGAATTATGCTTATCCAATAATGAGGAGCCGCTAGCAAAGAAAATGATATGCGGCTCAATCCGTCACAGGAATTAATAAAATGATGATGTCAGGCGCTTTTACCTGACGAAAAAGGTCTGGCACCGCTTCGGAAGAGGCGGCTTCGCGGCCTTTTTCTGAGGCCTTGCCGGCCTGTCGGTCTTCTTGGGAGGCTCGAACCAGCTCATCAGCTCCTCGCCGCAGCCGTCCCCCTCCGGAACCGACTTCTGCTTCTCGCAGAAAGGAGACGACTCCGGACAGCGGAGGCGGACATGGATGTGCCCGCGGTGGCCGAACCACGGCCTGATTTTCGAGAGGAACGAGCGGTCCTCTCCCTGTCCGGTGTATTCGCAGATGGACTTCTTGATCGCGGGGCTCACGAAAATGCGCTCGACCTCATCGTGGCTTGCGGCAAGCCGGATGAACTCCAGCTGCTTCCAGGTGAAGTTCGAGTTGACGCTCTTCCCGTCCTTTGACACAACGTCAAGGAAGGAGGTCGTGCCGAGGCTCTTTTTCGGCAGGCGCCCGAACTTCAGGGAGAGATCCACATCGAGTCCGGACTGGTGGCTCGCATGTCCGTTTCTCATCGGGCCGCCGTGGCTCGCCGAGAGATCGCCTACCTGTACCGATCCGATGCCCTTCCTCTGCGCCTCAGCGGAGAGCGTCTCGATAAAGCGGATAAGGGTCGGATCGCCGTAGTTGCGGTCAATCTGAGGCCTCGTGACCTGGTAATTGCGCCCCTCGAGAGGAAGGACCGCCGGATCGATGATGCAGCCGTTGCTATAGGAGCCCACCACCTCGGAGAAGGCGCCGGAGGACACCAGAGACACCGCTGCCGCCAGGAAAACTTTTCTCAGCAGGTCCATCGTCACTCCCCATCCTTTCCAGGCTTTTCAGGCTTTTCAGCACTTTCAGTCTTCTTAGCTGCAGTGCGCTTCTTTGAAGCAGCTGATGCCTTCTTCGAGGAGGATGCGGATTTCCTCGCCGTACCTTTTCTCGCTGTTCTTGACGCGGCCTTCTTAAGGGGCTCGTCAACTCTCGCCGTCCAGGTGCCGTCCAGGTACTCTGCTATCCAGCCGGTCGCCTTTCCGTCCTTCTCGGATGCTACATACTGGGTCTTGTCCTTTCTCCTGAACCTGACAACGGTCTCGTTGCCCTCCGGATCCTTCTCGGGTGCGTCCGCAAGGTACTGGAACTTCGCGGAGATCCTGTCGCGGAAGCGCCTGAGCTCGCTCACCTTCGGGGGCCTCGTCTCACGGGACTTCGGGAAGGTGCTTGCCGCAAGGAATATTCCGGCTGCGCCGTCGCGGAGCACGAAGTGCGCATCGGACTTCGAGCACTTGAGCTCCGGAAGATCAACCGGATCCTCATGCGGAGGCGCTACCTCGCCGCTCTTGAGGAACTTTCTGATGTTCCCGCAGGCCTCGCACTTCATGAACGGGCCGAACGGTCCCTTCAGCATCACCATCGGCTTTCCGCAGCGGTCGCAGGGGATCGTGAAGTCCCTGGCGCCGCCCGGCACCTTGAACTCGCCGTGCTCGATTATTGTCCCGTCGCAGTCAGGGTTGTTGCCGCAGATGTAGATCTTGGTCTTCGAGTCGATGTAGTAGGCATCCATGGCAGTGCCGCACTTCGGGCAGCGCTTCTTCTCACGCAGCACGTCAGTCTCGTAGTTCTCGTCCTTGGAGGCGGCCGACGACTCGACCGGAACCAGATCAATAGTCATGCGGCAGCGGTTCTTCGGATCCGGATCGTTGTAGCCGGAGCAGCCGAGGAACACGCCGGTCGCAGCCGTGCGGATAGCCATCGGTCGTCCGCACTTCTCACAGCGCACCGACTCAACCGTCACGCTTGGGTTGGTCTTCATGCCGCCCTCGTCAGGAGGAAGCTCGGCCTTCCTCAGAGAGTCCGTGAACTCGCCGTAGAAATCATCAAGGCTCTTCTTCCAGTCAAGCTGCCCCTCTGCGATCTTGTCGAGCGAGGTCTCCATCTCGGCAGTGAAGTCATAGCTCATGAGCTTGCTGAAGCTCTCGTGGAGGCGGTCAGTTACAATCTCGCCCATCTTCTCCGCGAAAAACCTTCTGTTCTCGACCTTGACGTATCCGCGGTTCTGGATGGTGGAGATGATCGACGCGTAGGTCGAGGGGCGGCCGATGCCACGCTTCTCGAGCTCCTTGACCAGGGTGCCTTCGGTATAGCGCGCAGGAGGATTGGTGAAGTGCTGGGTCGGATCGATGTCAGACGCAGTGAGCCTGTCGCCCTCATGGAGCTCGGGGATGGTGATGTACTCGTTCTTCATCATCACCGGCCTGAACACCTTCGAGAATCCGTCGAAGCGGATGACCTTGCCCTGGCCGCGGAGCTCATACGGCCCTGCCTGGACCTTAACCTTGGTAACATCCACGAGGCCGTCTGACATCTGGCAGGCGACGAATCTGTCCCAGATCAGCTCGTAGAGCCTTGCGTCATCGCGGTCAGCGGCCTTTGCGGCAAACTCCGCAGGCCTCACGTTGACATGCGACGGCCTGATCGCCTCATGCGCCTCCTGGGCATTCTCGCCGGAGGCGTAATAGCGGGGCTTCTCAGGGCAGTAGCGCCCGCCGTAGTCTGACTGGATCAGCTCGCGGACAGCGGCTACGGCTTCCTTCGAGAGGTTTACCGAGTCAGTTCGCATATAGGTGATGTAGCCGTGCTCATAGAGCTTCTGCGCGACCGACATCGTCTTCTTGACGCTGAACCCGAGGCGTGCGCTCGCGGTCTGCTGCAGCGTCGAGGTGGTAAAAGGAGGAAGGGTATGGAGCTTGTTCTCGGTCTTCGCAAAGGAGCTGACTGTGAAAGGAAGTCCTCCGAGCTCTTCTGCGGCTGCCTCAGCCTCGGCCCTGCTGCCGAGCTTCACGGTCCTGCCGTTCTTCATGGCAAGATTAAGGGGCACGCTCCCGCCGGAGTCCGCGCTGCCCAGCGCGGTAATCTCCCAGTACTCCTCGGGAACGAACGCGCCTATCTCACGCTCGCGCTCGACGATGAGCTCGACCGCAACCGACTGGACACGTCCCGCGGAGAGGCCGCGCCCGACCTTCTTCCAGAGGAGCGGGGAGACCATGTAGCCGACGACGCGGTCAAGGAAGCGCCTTGACTGCTGGGCATTCACCTTGTTCATGTCCAGCTCGCCCGGCTCGGCGAAGGCACGGTTGATGGCGCTCTGGGTTATCTCGTTGAACACCACGCGTCTGTAGCGTGACGGATCGCCGCCGAGCACCTCGCGGAGGTGCCAGGCGATTGCCTCTCCCTCGCGATCCAAATCGGTCGCGAGATATACGGCATCGCTTTTCGCCGCGGCGGCCTTGAGCTCCCTTACAACCTTCTCCTTGCCGGGCAGAATGCGGTAGTCGGCCTTCCAGCCGTTGTCAGGATCGATTCCCATGCGCCGCACCAGGTTGCCGTGCTCACGCTCCTCCCTGAGCCTCGCCTTCTCCTCCGGGGAGAGCTTCCTGAGCTCCGCGGGCGTCATGCGCTTCGTCTTTTCCCTTTCTGCCGAGCCGGCCTGGGGAAGATCGCGGATATGTCCGACACTGGCCATCACCTCGTACTCGCTTCCGAGGTAGCGGTTGATGGTCTTGGCCTTGGAAGGCGACTCTACGATGACGAGCGATCTGCTCATGTTGCGTGCTCCCGGGGCTTCCTGCGCCCTTTTCTTTTTTATTTTTCTGCTGTTCTTCCGGCATCCGGCGAAGGACGCCGCACTTATATAATAGAACTGAATTTTTTTAAAAATCAATCCCCCTCAGGGAAAAGCCTCAGGAACGGAGCCTGGACACCGGCAGATGCCGGAGCATTCCCCGGATTGAGCCGCCTGCCCTGCTGTGCATGAAACGATCGAGAATGCCTCCGAACTTCTTCTTCCTGACTGCACGGAGCCGCCAGACGCTGTGCGTCTTCATCCTGCTGATGACATAGTCGTCAGAGGTCATGATCTCATCGATGAGATGGCGCTCAAGCGCCTCCTCGCCGAACCAGAACTCACCGGTCGCCACGCTGTCAATGTCGATGGCCGGCCTGTTGGACTTCACGAACTTCTTGAAATACGCGTGAATGTCGGAGAGCTGCTCCTCGAACTTCTTCCTCGCCGCCGGATCAGAATTGTCTCCAAACATCGAAAGAGTCCTCTTGTACTCGCCTGCGGTCTCCTGCTCGTAGTCGACGAGGAGCTTGTCGAGAAGGCGGTGGAAGTTCGGGAACTCGGCAACGACGCCGATTGATCCGACAATCGCGAACGGAGCCGCGACAATATGCTCAGAGGTGCAGGCCATCATGTAGCCTCCGCTCGCCGCGACACGGTCAACGCAGACCGTGAACTTCATCCCCGAGCGCCTGATGCGCATGAGCTCGGATGCGGCAAGGCCGTAATGCGGGACAGAGCCGCCCGGCGACTCAAGACGGAGCACCACCTCGTCGCCATTCCTTCCGACGGCAAGCACCGACGAGACGAGGCGCCTCAGGTCACGGACATCCGATGCCATCACGTCGCCCCTGAAATCCAGAATGAAGAGCCTCGGCTTCTTCTCTGCGGAGTCAAGGATCCTGCTGAGCTCATCGGTATCGTCAGCGCTGTCACTCCGAGCAGCCTGCTCCTCTGCGCCATCCTTCTCAGGAACAGCCTGGTCCTGCTCCTTCACGGAATCACCGGCCGCTGCAGCGCTGTCCTTATCCTCCGCGGCATCATTTTCCGGGAGCGGCTTCTTCTCATTTTTCGCGGACTCCTTCTCCGAAAGGGCCTTAAGGGCCTCCTTCAGCTTTTTAGTCTCCCCGGACTTCCTCTCCGCAGCGGCCTTGTCCCTTTTCTCCAGGAAATCGTCAAGGCACTTTCCCGACTCCTCATCGAGCATGCTGCGCCTCAGGCTTTCCGCCGCCTTCCGGTAGCTCTCGCTCTCGTTCCTGATGACGACCCGGCATGCGTCCTCCTCATCGCTGCCGCTCCCGCCTGCGGAGGAAACGCCCTTTGCGAAAACAAAGCCTACAGCAATGATGAACACGGCGAGGACGGTAACGGCCTCGAGCAGGAAGCCCAGATAGTCAACCAGCATCTCTTTCATTAATCACACCTTTCTGACAAAGAACAGCATCACGAAGGCTGCGGCGGCAAGCAGCAGATCCGCCGTGAAGACATAATCAAAACCGTAAAGCGCCGCAATGGACCCGGCCGTGACGCCTGCGGCCATCCCGCCGACTGCGGCGGAATTCGAGAAAAGAGTGGTTGCCTCGCCCGGGACGGAAGGGAGAAGCTCCTGGAAATACACCATGCCGATCCCGGCGAGGATGCCGATATACACGGCATTGAAGAACTGGGCCGCAAGAAGGAGGAAGGGGCTCGTGACGAAGAGCATCGTCACATAGAACAGCACCCCGCCGGACGCCGCGAGAATCATGAATGTCCTGATCCCGAGCTTTCTCGCGAACTTTCCGGTTACGAGCATCACAGGCATCTCGAGGAAGGCGGCCGTTCCCATCATGAAGCCTGAGAGCTCCGAGCTGTATCTGAGGATGTGGGTTACATACTGCGGCATGGCAATGAGGTACATGGTGTTCGAGGTCCACATCAGCGTGCAGGCGATGAAGAGCAGCATGACGTTCTTCTCGAATACCCTGTCCTTCTCTCCCTTTATGGAGGATCGATCCCTGGAGTCGCCCTTCGGCAGCAGGAAAAACGCCGCCGCGAATGTTATGAAATAGACGGCCGATGAGAGCAGGAAGAGCTTCCTGAAGCCGAAGTATCCCATGAAGGCAAAGGCGAGCGGCGGCCCCATGACCCAGGCGAGCGAGAACTGTATTCTCATTATCTGGAGGAACATCACCGGCTCGCGCCCGGTCCTCGCGCAGAACTCGCGCCCCGCGGCAAAAAGCTGCGGGGTTATGGAGGTGATGAAGCTCAGCATGAAGACGCCGAGCGTCGCGATGATCTCGTAGCTGTTCGACACCGAATACAGGATCATGGCGAAAAAACCCATGAGAGCCGAGATCAGGACTATGATCCTGCGGTTTCCGGTCCTGTCCGAGATGACGGCCAGGATTTGGCTCACGAGGATGCCGGCGCAGGCGTAGCAGGTGAAGTAGACGCCCACCTTGAAGGATGACACGCCGAGCTCATCCGAGAGAAACAGGGACAGCACGGGCGTAAGAAGGGATACCGCTATGCCGGTGAGAAGCACCAGCAGGCAGTATGACACGCTGTACCGGTCAACTTTGAATCCCAGACTCATTCCCCGCCGCCGGCAATCCTTACTGAGGTCTTGGAAAGCTCTATCAGGCCGGCCTTGAGAAGACCTCCGGCGGCTTTCTTGAACCTGCCCTTGCTCATATGGTAGGTTTTCTCAATTTCCGCGGGGGAGGCGCCGTCACCGACGCTGAGACTCCCTCCGTGCACGCGGAGGACCTCCATTACGGCCTCCGCGTCAGGGCTTCCGGCGCCGAAGCGGGACACCTCATGAACTCCGCGGCTGTCTTTCGAACGGGACGCCCTGTCCGCCCCCTCCGGGCTGCCGCCCTGCAGAGGCTGCGCTTCATCGCGGGCAGGACCTGACGCTGCCGGTATGACATCCGTGAGCCCGTCTGCCCTTATCCTGCTGATGATGCCCCAGAGCTTCTTTCCGGGCCTGAGCCCCTCGGGAACGGATCCCGAGTGCATGAGCGCCGTGAATCTGAGATCCGCCACGCACTTGACCCCGAGCCTTGTCCTCGCGTACGGGAAAAGCCTGACCCTGTCCCCCTCATGGAATGATGCCGGGGCCTTCGTCCTGAAGAACTTCTCGAAGTATTCCGTGGCGCACATGCGGTTCTCATGGTCAAGCCTGCAGTAGACCAGCACGGTGTCCCCGATCTCATGCTCCGAGACGCTGTCGGAGAAAGGAAGGAAAAGCTCCTTGGGGATGCCGTTGTCGAGAAAATATCCGAACCTGCCGGCTCCCTTCACCTCAAGCGCGGCGAGGCCGCCCGCCTCTACTCTCGGGCGCTTAGCGGTCAGGGTCACGCGGCCGTCGTCAAGGTATACCAGCGCATTGACGAAGGAGCCGACTCCGGCCCCCTCGGGCATCTGCGAGCGCGGGATGAAGGCGCTGGCACCTGACTCCTCATCATAGCGGAGAAAGCAGCCCTTCTCGTCCACCGAGACAATCGGAAGAGGTCTTACCCTGCCAAACGGTACCATGGAAACCTCCGGAAGCGCATGAATGTGGAGAATAAGCCGGGATCCGGCTGAAACAGGGAGGTATTATAGACTGTAGGCGGTTAAAATCACACTTTTTATTGTTCTTGGGAAGAAATTTCCGGCAGAAGAGCTGCATCCCGGCACCTCCGCAAGGCCGGGACCGTAAAAAGGCTCCTCTCTTCCGGGAGGAGCCTTTCAGTCATCTGTATGACACATGAGGATACGGGCAGCCCGTCAGCATCCTCCGGTCGATACCAGGATCTGGGGGGTGTAGTCACCGTCTGCGGCCCTGTAGTAAACCCCGCACCGGTCCCTTTCGGCGGCGGTCAGGAAGTCCGCGCTGCGGGCTTTCTCCGGAGCGGTCTTCGGTATGAAGACCAGCGCGCTGTCCTCCGTTGCCCTGACAATCCACCAGGACTCATCCCCTGAGGCGCTGTCGGGGAGAATTGCATGCCCTGACTCGTTCCTTCTGCTCAGATCAACCGCGCCGGCGACAGAAAGACGGAACGAGTCACCGCTTACGGAGGACACGGGGTAGCCCATGTCAGTCACCCTGATGAACCCCTCGGGGCTTACAGCTGCCGCAGCATCAGAATCGGGAACCGGCTCGGAGCCGCAGGCCGGGCTTACGCAGACATACTCATCGCCCGGATGGAGCTTCCTTTTTGTGTAGATCATCTGCGCGGTTACCGCGATGGTTCCTGACAGGCCCCTTACGAGCGATGCGTTGGCGCCTGACATAAGATCAAAGTATTTGGGCGCAGCGGAAAGAGGGATAACGCCTATGGCTGCGACCAGCAGGGCCACTTCGATTAACGAAAAGCCTTTCTGCAGGAAATTCGAATGGTTTCGCATTTTGTACTCCTTTAAAAGACGCAGGTCTGTCTTTTATTTATTCAGGACATGCTGAGGCAGCGTGAATTTTCAGAGCACACCCCGAGAGCTGCCGACTTCATTTCGAGTCAGAATCAGAATACCCCCGGATTTTTATAGTTATTTTTTCTTACTGCAATATTTTTGTTAAGTACATCACATTTTTAACCAACTGAGGGCATCATAGCATAGAATTGAGCCAACGCAAAATGTCACAGTTTTTAAAAGGCTGAAGACAGCTGTCAAACAGCATATGTAAAAAATTTTCCGCAGATAATACAGTTTCAGAGAAATTATGCGGTATGCCTGCAGATGTAGTAAATGACAGCTGGATACAGCATCGAAAAACAGGGAGGGCAGGAAGTGAGCAATTGTAAGGAGAAAAAACTCCAGGGTCGGGGCAAAAAAAGGGCGCCCGCACGGACGCCCCTTACGAATTCTGTGTGCCGGATCAGACCGGCTCAGCGCGCTGAATTAAATCAGGCCCTGAGGAAGTCCAGGTGGACAACCTTTCCGTTGACAGGAT
>Ga0256869_1000028_pt1 | contig 36977 bp, 3 predicted proteins | sample RumenRJG_05RNA_FD_186096 | JGI IMG/M metagenome (GOLD analysis project Ga0256869, IMG submission 186096) | Metatranscriptome of bovine rumen microbial communities from Lethbridge, Alberta, Canada - Rumen RJG_05 (Metagenome Metatranscriptome) | ecosystem: Host-associated > Mammals > Digestive... | reverse complement strand
GTGAAATATGTACAATTCGGAATCATTTAATTTAGGCAACGTGCGTTCGGTCATTCGAGAACTGTTCGAATACGGCAAAACTTATGCGGAAACTCACGGGAAAGACTCTTTATTCGACTTCTCGTTAGGTAATCCGAGTATCCCCGCCCCCGGCTGCGTGAACGATGCTATTAAGGATATTCTCGACACCGTGCCGTCGGTAGAAGTACATGGGTACACGTCCGCGCAGGGCGACAAGCGTACGAGAACGGCAATTTCCGACAACCTTAACCGGCGGTTTTCGACCGAATTATCCCCCGACGACATTTATATCACCTGCGGAGCGGCGGCTTCGCTTACCATAACCCTTAAAGCGGTGACCGAAAGACCAGACGACGAAGTAATAATTTTCGCGCCGTATTTTCCGGAATACAACGTGTTCATCAAAGCGGGCGGAGCTATTCCCGTAGCCGTCTGCCCCGATGAAAATTTCCGCCCCGATTTCGACGATCTACGCAAAAAAATAACCGAGAAGACGAGAGCGGTGATAATAAACTCTCCCAACAACCCGTCGGGAGCGGTTTACGACGAAAAAACAATAAAAACTTTGTGCGGTATTCTTACCGAAAAGAGCGAAGAATTCGGCAGAAAAATAGCGTTAATATCCGACGAACCGTACAGAGAAATAGTCTACGACGGAAAAGTAGTTCCGTTCATAATGAATTACTACGCCGACTCGGTGGTCTGCTACTCTTTCAGTAAATCGTTAAGTCTACCCGGCGAAAGAATAGGATACGTCGCGGTAAACCCGAACGCCGCCGAGGCAAAACGCCTGTACCTGTCCGTGTGCGGAGCCGGAAGAGCCTTAGGCTACGTCTGCGCCCCCTCCCTTATGCAAGCGGTGATTGCCCGCTGTATCGACGCGAAAACCGAAACCGACGCGTATAAGGAAAACCGCGATTTGCTTTGCGAAATCGTAAAAAAAGCGGGTTTCGAATACGTAAACCCCGACGGCGCGTTTTATCTTTTTATAAAGTCCCCCGTCCCCGACGCGAATATTTTCAGCGAAAAAGCCAAAGAACTCGGTCTGCTTTTGGTCCCCTCCGACAGTTTCGGCGTGACGGGATACGTCCGCGCGGCGTATTGCGTGTCGAAAGATATGATTATCCGTTCGGAAAAAGCCTTCTTAACCTTACGCTCCCTTTTCGACGACTGATGCGTTGCGTGGGTTTTCCGCCGTTTATAGACGACGACAGCGAAATTCTCATACTCGGAAGTTTTCCGAGCGTGAAAAGCAGAGAAACTTCTTTCTACTACGGCAACGACAGAAACCGCTTCTGGACGGTTTTGAGCCGAGTTTTCTCCGCCGACCGTCCGAATACCAACGACGATAAGAAACTTCTCTTAAAACGCCTTAAAATCGCTCTGTGGGATATGGTCGTCACTTGCGATATAGAAGGCTCGATGGATACGGCTATTAAAAACGCCGTCGCAGCCGATATAAAAGGACTTATCGAAACCCACCCGAAAATAAGGAAAATAATAACCAACGGCAAAACCGCTCACAAATTTTTGACCGACAATTTCCCCGAATACCTTAATATGACTGTTTGTCTTCCTTCCACGAGTCCCGCGAACCCGAGATTTAGTTTCGACGAGTGGGAAACCGCTTTAACACGTTAATTTTTTTTTTACTAATATCGATAAAAAACGGCGCTCTAATGAACGCCGTTTTAGGAGTGGCATAGGTGCGTTGCTTTTTTGTGAAAACGAGACGCAGACGTACTAAGTACGGTAGGCGATGTTTTCACAAAAGCCGCAAAAAACTCTTATTCGTAACCGCTTTTTCGTCACTGCTTTAACAACAACGTACTTCTTGTGTAAATTATCTTCTCCCGTTTTTTACGGCGTGAAGCAATGTGCATCGGACACGCCGTTTTCTTTTAGGTTAGTTTATACGAAGTATCGTATAGACGTAGAAGGTGAAGTCGTCGTACGCTCCGTCGGGCGGATACGCGTCGTCGGTGGAAGGTCTGTTCTTATAAATCTTCTCCGCGTCGCTCATCGTCGACATTCTGAACGAAACCTGAGCGCAAAGGACGTATCTTATCTTGTTGCTGACGTTGGTGTTAATGCCGGCTACGCCCTGCTCCACTTCTTTTACGCCGCCGCTTGCGGTGACCGTATTGCCGTTAATCTTCAAGTCGCTGCCCGTCACTTGATATACTTTGGCTTTGTACCACGGAATGAACATCGAAGCGTAGGTGCTGTCTTTGGTGTATTCGGTCTTGAAGGTAATTCCGCCTATACCGCCCGGGAGCTGTATCTTCGTCTCTACCGCAAAAGCCATATTTACTTGGAACAGCGGCAAGTTATGAACCGCGAACTTGGTGCCTTTCTTTATATACAAGGTAGGTACCGTGCTTAAACTTACTTCGTGTAATCCTTCGGTGACGTAATACTGTCCCGCGCTTATGGATCTCAACATATTGTCGTCGTACTGATATCCTGCGTCAAGCGTCACGTTGGAGTTGATGTAAGATAACGGCAAGGTGTCGGTCGGATCCATTTCTTCGGTGTTGGGCGCGAGTAAGGCGTGCTTGTTATTGCCGCCCTGGTCGGACACGAAGAACCTGTTAAAGCCGACGTTGGATTCGTTCTTGAACAGATTTCCTACTATGTCGCCGAATCCGTTGTTCGTCTTCAAGGAGTAGACGTAGTTGGGCATAACCGCGCCGTAACCGCTGAGGATTATCGTACCGCCTATCTTCACGTTGGAAGAGGGATATGCGCGGCGTCCCGTCACCGCCCAGTCGAGCAACGCTATCTGATAATTATTGACTATCTGAACGTCGTTGTCGTCTTTGTCTTTTTCGGTGCCGAAGTCGAGGCTCTGTACCGTCGCGGGCGTGGAGCGTTCGGCGCTGACTACCTTTGCGGAAAGATCGCCTGTTATTGCGGTGGAGTATCTGTCGTCGTTCACAGGCTTACGCAAGTTGGTGTATTCTACGGGGATATACGCCGGTGCGGAACTTTCAAGGTTGGTCGAGTTGCCGTTGACGAAGTACTGAACCAACGATTTTTCGAGATTTACGCCGTCGGCTCCCACGCGTAACGCCATTACGTCCTGAATGTTGCTGTTAATCCACTTTCTCTGCGAGGTTCTGCTGAATCTCCATCTGAACGTCTGACCGCCCTTTCCGCCGAGTTTGAACGTAGCGTATTGATCGCTTTCGCCGAACTTAACCGCTCCGAAGTACCACTTATTATAGTTGTCGCGGTAGGTTCCGCCGCCGTCCACGTTCTTGATTTCGACCTGTTTCTCTTCTCCGTTTACTTTGAAGTGAACGATATAGGTGTAATTCGCGTCGTAGATGGGATGTCCGTCTTCTTCGGCGTATCTTACTTCGACGTAGAAGTCAGGGTCGAGCGTGGAGGTCAGATACGACTTGGTCGGCAACAGGATTATGTCGTCGGGTCCGTACGGAGTGGAGTCTTCAAACGCTGTGATGGCGTCGGTGGTGTTCTTAAACAACCACGGCTGAACTCTCATGCTCGTTCTGTAAACCTGATCGTCTATCGGCATGGTCATCGCGCCGCTTATGCTTTCGTCGTAGAAGTTTACGTTAAGTCTGTTCTTGCTGCCGCCGGTCCAGTTAGCGTCCACTTTATAGGCTCTTATATTGCCGGCGTTGGCTACCTTCCACGCGGTTATCTCTTCTTCGCTGTGCGCGGGATCGTACTTGCCGGTAATCTCGTTCTTGACCGATTTAGTCATTTCTTTGTACTCTTCGAACAGAGCTTTGGTCGTGACGTAAGCGTACACTGTGTCGGGCATCTTGACGCCGCCCTGCTGTATGAAGTAGTACGGGTTGGTGACGAACATACTGTGGCTTGACGTATCGTATTCCATCGCGTCGGCGTCGAAAGCGTCTTTATAGAACGCGTCGTAAGTTATTTCTTCTCCCGAGTTTTCGTCGGCGGGATTAGCGTAAATCACGTACTGTTCTTCCATCTCTATGGATACGGTGGCTTGCTGCTGACCATTCTTGCCCATTCCGTAACCGGGAATAGTCATCGCAAACGTGAGTTTGCCGCCACGGTAACTTATGGTCTCGGTCGTATCCATCGTAAACGCCATTCTTACGCCGTTGTTGTAGACGGTCTCGTTTTCGACGTAGTTGAGTTCGCTGTCGGTAAGAACGTACTTGCCGTCGCTTGCCGCCACCGTGTTCATAGTATACTCGATAGGCTCGTCGAAGTCTTCGAAGTAAACTTTGAAGGTAACGTAGCCGCTGACGAAGTAATCGCTTATAAGTTTGGCTTCCACGTTGCTGTAGCCTATATAGTCGTAGGCTTTAACTTTCGTGGTGAGGTCTACGCCCGACTTGAAGATGTCGCTGCTGAAACCGTTTATCGTGCCCGCGCGTTTTGCGTCTACTCTACGGGAGAGAAGTTTTACGGTGACGGGGATTTCCTGATAGTTGTCTCCGCTGCCTAACCGCGCCTTGATATCGAACTCGCCGCCCGTGTATCTCCACTTCAATTCCTTGTCTTCGAACGTAACGCCGATACGGATATCGTTGCCTTGGTCCATAGTAAGGTCGTATTCGAACGTAGAACCTTGTCTTCCGCCGAATATCCTGTCGATATCGTTGTTCTTGAAGGTAAGTTTCGTACCGTACTGACCGTGTTTAAGGAAGCCTTGTTCGCTATCGCCGAAACCGTTTACGCTTGCGTTGTAGGTGACGAACGGGTCGAACTCGAAGCCCTGCTCCACGGTGCCGTTGCTTAACGTGAGAGTCTTGAAGTAAGGAGCGTTTTCTCCGTTAAATCCGAGACTTTCTACCGTTCTGTCAACGTAGACAACGGGGATATTGAATACCTGCGTACCCGCAAACGAATTATCGCGGTCGCTTCCGAAGGTCACGGCGAGTTTTCCTACGCCGCTGCCGTACTTGATTCTGCCGTCGTTACGCTTACGTTCTTTCAGCGTGAACTTGCCGGTCGCGGGGTCTATGCTTACTATATCGAACCACTTGTAGTTTATCGCGCTTCCGTCGTAGTTGACTTCTTCGAATACGTACGTCGCTATATCGGTTCTCGCGCCGTCGTCGATGAAGTATTTGTCGCTGTCTTTACCGACTATCTTCACGTTACGGACGGTGTCTTCGGGATATACTACCTTGCTTTCGAAGGTGATACCGCTCTTGCCGGTAGCTCCGAGGACTCCGTACGGGTCGATATAATAGATATCCTTTTCGAGTCCCGAACCGTAGGTCATGTCGAGAACTCTTACGCTGAGGAACTCTTCGAATTCGCCGCCTTCCGTTTCCTTGTTGGGAGCGACGTTAAGGACCGCCGCGTCGGGAGCGTAAGTTCCGTTATTGTCGGAAGAATATTTCTCGCCCACGCGTAAGTCAATCTTGACCGAACGTCCGCCCGAATAGAAGTCTTTTACGTTTGCTTTCGAGAACGCGACATAGTTCTTTGCGTCGAGCTTGTATTCTCTGACGTAACCGTCTTCGCATACTATTCTGACGTAGCGGAAGAACGTGAAGTCGGCGTTGTCGACCGTGTTGCCGGCGGCGTCGGTCTTGCCGAACTCGGTGTCGTAGACCTTGGAAGAGGAGTTGTAGACGTCGTTTATCGACTTGTCAAGCCCTTTCCTTTCGGCGTACGCGTCGAGAAGCGCGTTACGCATATCGTACGGATTGAGGAGCAATTCGTTGGTGTAGTTAGCTGCGTTTGCTTTCTTTCCGTAGACTAAGTCGTTAAGGGGCTTGTAGTTCTCGCCGTCGTAGCTTACTTCATAGTAAAGTACCGTTCTGTCGGGTACGGTGACGGAAAGTTCTATCGTCTGCTCGCCCGCTCTTTCTCCGTCGGAACCGGCGTATACGGTGACGTAAGCCACGTTAGCCGAGCTTCCTACGTTGAATTCGCCGCCCTTTATGCTCATGTTTGCGGTGACGAGACTGCCGTCCCATTCCGCGGATACTGTCCTGTACGCTATCTCGCCGCCGCCGATATCGACTACCGCGATTACCTTCGCAGGCAGGTTGGAGAACCCGAGGAAAGGCTCTATCACAAGTCTTGTTACTTTGCCGTCCGAATCGGTCTGAACGGGAACGTAAGTACCGCCGTTCGTTCCTGCGGGCGAATATTCTTCTCCGGCGGAGTATTCGTAGGGAAGAAGTTTTATTCCCGTGACGAGAGCGCGTTTTACGTTGACGGTGACGGGAACGGTCTGTTTCAATTCGCCTTTGCCTATTACCGCCTTAACTACGTCGGTGTAGAAACCGCCGTTCGCGGTATAAACTATATCTTCGACGCCTTCGAAGGTCACGTCGGATACGTAGGTGGCTTCGGTACCGCTGCCGTAGACTATGAAGCAACCGTACTTAGGTTCTTTAATCTCGTACTCTACGCCCGACTTAATGCTTTCGTCGTAAGCGTATACGGTGGTAAGACCGTTGTACTTGTCGCCGAGTTTTGCTCTGACGGCGTCTATCGTACTTTCGGCGGGGTTCACTCTTATTTCGTACGCAAAATCGTTGGTTCCGACTCTTTCGAATACGTCGGCGGTGATATATTCTATCTCCGACCAAACCGCTTTGCCGTCCGCAATACCGTTGAACTTCGCAATGTACATATCGGTGATGCTTCTGTCGCGGAGGATTACCGTCTTCCTTACTTCGTATCTTACGTCGAACTTACCGCTGTCGGTTCTTGCCGAAGTCACGGTGTGACCTAACGCAAATCTAACCGAATACTCGCTTCTTACGAAGTTGTTTTCTCTGTAATCGACCAAATCCACGTCTTCCATCGCTATCTTGACGTCAACGGTCTTGGTGACTTTCCTTTCCGTGCCGTCCACGTCGCGGACGCGAGAGGTGACGGTGGCTACGGAGTATTCTTTCCGCATCCATTCGAGGTCCTCGTTGCCGTACGGATCGACGTTAATGACGTCGGGAATACCGCTTACCACGATTTCGCTTTCGGCTCCTAATTTAAGTTGCACCGTCCTGTCGGGGATATAACCGAAGGTTCTGTCTCCTATCAAAGCTCTCGCCGTCGGATATTTTCCGTCGGAAGTACGACCGTTAAGTCCGTATTCTTCTATCGAAGACCAGCTTACGGGGAGTTCAACCTGTTCGTAAACGCCGTCCATTGTACCGGATACCGAAGCGGTATTCGGGAGTATCGCCGCAAGGTCGTCGAGAGAGGTGGCTATCTGCTTATCGAAGTCGACGACTTTGCCGTCGCGTTTATAAACCACTTCCGCCACTTCGTCGAATACGTATTCGGCTTTGTTTATAAGGGTTACGTTTACGTTCTGAACGTTGTTCGTTCTCGTTCCGAAAGTAGCCGTCGTGTCGAACTTTTTGAGTTTGTAGAACTCGTCGTTGTCGTCGAGCCCTATCGTAGCGGGCATCCAGTTGCTTACTCTCTTGCCGTTTGCGTCGTATTTCGTTCCGCCGAGGTCGACGTCGAATTCCACTAAAGAACTTTCGTCTATCTTGACTTGCGACGGGTTGAACGCGATAGCGTATCTGCCGGTATTCGCGTTGTACTTGACGCTCGCTTTCGTTTCGTCGCCGTCTACTCTTACCTTAACTATATCGGTCACGGTTTCGTCGACAAGCTTCGAGAAGGATACGAGACTTGCCACGTCGTCCGAGCCTTGGAAAGCGTGTTTTATGTCGGTGAAGTCTATTTCCACCGCATATTGCCACTTGCCGCCCGTCACGTTGACGCTATTGTAGTTCTTACTCTGTACCCAGACTCTTATCTTGTGCGCGCCCTTACGAGGATTGTAACTTATACCGTCGTTATCGTAGTTGCCGTCGCCGTCGGTGTCTTCGGCGTATTGCCACAATATCTTTCTGTTGGTCGTGCCTTCGTAGTAAGAGTCGCTCGTAGCGAGTTCCCAAACGGCGTTATCCATACCGCTTTCGGTGTTTATTCTTACTATCTTGTCGGCTCCTTCTATGGAGATAGCGAACGCGTATGCTCTCACTCCGAGGGTGTCCGCGCTGTAATACGTAGACAGGAACGAGTCGATGGTCTTTTCGTCGTACGCGCTTACGTCAGGCAAGTCGCCTTCTTCGAACATACTCACGATGCCCGAAACTTTGAGCTGATTTATTCTCATACCCACGCTGCGGAGTACCTGATTGCCGAACAGTTCGTCTTTAAGCAAGGCTTCCGCGCTTATAATAGCGCCGTTATAACTCATCTTTTCGACAAGTTCTTTTTTGTCGACTATCCAGGTGACGTCGGTGGTGATCATCTTGTATTCGCCGTCGTCGCTCGTCACGCCCTTGTATCCTATGCTTACGCCCGAAGGAATGAAGTCTAACACGTTATCTTCGGTGACTTCCTTATCGGGGCTTACGTTTACGCTGCCGGTGGCTTCGGCGCTTCTTTCCATAACCGTTCTTTCAATGGAAAGTTCGTGTCTGGTGCGTTCTTTATACCACTTGGCGAAGGTAAGGGCTTGTTGCTCGACGGTGGACTTGTTTATGTTGTTCGCTTTTACTTCGGCGAACATTTCACGAAGTTCCGTCACGCTTATCTTGTTGCTGTCGGTGGAAGCGGAGGTATTGTCGACGAGAAGTCTTTCGTATGCAAGGCTCTGCGCCGTGGCGTAGCTGATTGTGACGAACGACAGTTTCGCGTCGGTAAGCATAACGTCTAATTTAAGCACGTCGTTTACGCTGTAAGTGTCTTTCGTCTTGTCGGCGTAGTTATTGTACCAGACGTCCCACGCTTTCGCCTTGTTGTTGTTTTCGGCGACGAGTATTCTCGATAAGGACAGCTTGTCGTAACGGTTAAGACCGGCGTACAACGTATCGTAAGCTATCGCTTTGGCTTTATTGAGGGTGTAGCTTACGTCAAGACGTCCGAGGACGATATCGGTAAATACGTCGTCGAGTTCCCACCGAGCGTATCCGTGCTGTCCTATTACCGCTTCGACGGTCTTCTTTCCGCCGTCGGCGTAGTTAAGGTACGGGATACGGTAGCTGAAATCTCTTCCGGAGACTACCGTCGCGCCTTTCGCGACGAACTTGCCGCTTTCTTCGTCGTAAACGACGTAGATTTGTTTCTTCGTTTCTTTGGTTTCGCCCAAAGCCACTCTTTCTTCGTATCCGCTTTCGTAGACTACGTTAACGTTATCGGACAGGTACAGTCTTGCGAGAACGTCTCCGCTTGCGTAGCTGTTCGCTATTTCGCCGTCGTAACTTTCCGTAGCGGCGTACGGATAGAGGTTGCGATTATTTTCGATGAATACCTTGTCGCCGCCTTTAAGGTAGTAGCTCTGTCCCGCAAGAATGTTGCTGGACAAAATCTTGACGTAGATATACATCGTCTGGACGTAACCCGTTCCGTCGGTAATCTTGTAACTTACCGCGTAGGACTGTTCTCCCGAGAAGCTGTTGTCGTAGTTTGCTAAGTTCTTACCGTTTTGGGTAATCGACTCGAAACTGTTGGGGATAATCGCCCAGTCTTTTATTACGGAACCGTCTTTCTTTACCGCCGCGTCGAAACTTTCGAGGTAGTAGAGGGAGGAGTACGGGTCGCGGTTATTTAACGGGTTGAAGGTAATCATACCGTTATATCCGCTCGGCATACCTACCGATACTATTCCGCCGATACTGTTATTTACGGCGCTTTCGACGTATTTGACTTCGTTGTTTTTGACTTTAAGCGGTATCTTGACGGTGGTGTACGGGGTGTTGCCCTCGGCGTCGGTCCACTTGTCCTCGTTGTCGGCGTCGCGAACCGCTTCGTACGCTCTGAAAGTAAGGTTAATGTACGACTCGAAGTCTTCGGTGACGTAATCGAGAGAATCGTACTTCTTTATTCCGTCTTTTACGGTATAGTCGAGCGACCATTTCAGTTCGTTGAAGAGATAAGTCTTTCTGCGGGTCTCCGTACCCGTTCCGCTTTCGTAATCATAGTAGAAGAAACTGGGCAGTCCCGCTACGAATTCTTCCGCGTTGAAGGTATACGGGTCGATGACGAGATTGTCGGAGACCTGTTTTATTATCTGTGCTTTCGCGCTGACTATATCCACGGTGAACGGTTTGACTTCGACCTTTATTTTCGCGTAGGTGCCGTTGCCGACGTAACCTTTAAGGTAATCTTTCTCAACGCCCGCGGCGGTAAGGTTCAACGCGCTTACGTCCCAGTAAATATTCATACCGTTCGTACCGGAGCTGTTGCCGTCGGCAAACGAAGCCATATACCTGTTGGGCAAGACTTTGTCCACGGTTATCGACGGGTCGGTGTTTCTTCTCACGCCCTGATATCCGGCGGAGTTCGCCCACGTGCCGCCTTCCATAGTGAAGTCGGTCAAATCGAAAGGATCCCAGAAAGTAATCTTCGTAGGCGGAGCGACTACTTCGTCCGTCCACAACTTGGTGACCTTATCGTAAGAAACGTTCTTGAAGGTACCCGTAAATGCGTCTTTTACCTGACGAATGTCTATACCGTTGTTCTTTATCTCGATTTCCTGATACATGTCTTCTTTGACGTTCTGTTCGTCGTCGTAGATAAAGACTCTGTTGTAAACGACTCTCTTGTTGGTGGCGGGGTCGATATAATAGTCGTCCACTACCGCGTAGGAATTCACGTTGGTACGCTTAATCCAGTCGTTCATGAATCTTTCGTTCGCTTCGTCGGTGACGCCGTTTTTCACTACCTGCATCGACTTGACGTCCACGCTCTTAATTCCGTACTTCGCGCTCGGGTCGGTAGCGTAAGTCACTTCTCTCGATTCCACTTCGGTAGTGTCTATTACTTCGCGGCTGTACTTGACTTTTTCGCCCGTGTCGCCGTCGAGTTCGTAGTTCCCGTCTTCGGTGGCGGAAGAGCTTATTACGTACTTGTTGTTATCCAAATCGTGATAGTAATATTCGCCGCTATAATTCTTGTCCTCTATCTTGGTATAAATTTCCTCTTTGACGTAATTTACCACTTCGTGATAGTAGTTACCGACTCTGCCGTTGTTCTTCCAGTATTCGTATTTCCAGTCGCCCTGTTGCATAGCGGTGTATTCGCCCATACGGTTGCCGCTGTCGACGTTATCCGATATTTCGCTTGCGGCGTTGTAGCTTGCGGAATTTATGAACAAGGAGATACGGTCGAGATAGCCGCCGTTGTTACCTTGGTTTAAGGTAATCTTCGCGTAAGTCGACATGTCGTACGTCCTTGCGTCTCTGTACATAGTGACGTACTGACCGCCCACGTCTACAGGCGTGGAATAGGTCTTGTCGGTGAAGTAATCCGGCGTGAATCCCGCCGCTTGCAGCGGGCTGTCGGCAAGATCGACCGTGTCGAACATATTGTACCCTAACTGTATCGGCAGTAAGCAGGAGAATATCGTGGCGAGTTCTCCTATAATGGCTCCGAGCTGCGTGCCTATCGTACTGAGAATAGAACCGAGCGCGCCCGCCACCGTACCGAGTATGGTAAAGACTATGCCTACGCCGGGGATTGCGCCGAGCATCTTGATAGCGTTAAGCGCTTCGAACGCCGTCGGGTCGAGAATAGCGAAGGCTATAAGGTCGGTAAGGTGAACTCCGAGAGCTTCCATAGTCGCAAGCCCCGTGGAGTCGAACACCATAGTAAGAACGAAGTGAACGAGTCCCGCGCTCATCTTGGCAAGCGCGCTGTGCATTGCCTGATAGTACGCGCCCTTGTCTACGTAAATCTTATCGAAGATACGGAGATCGTTTTCGTTATAACGACCTTTGTAACGTTTTACGAACCCTTTCTTCAACTCGGCTTCGCCCTTGTTTATGATATCGAATTCGCTGTACTGATCGAGACGGAAGTCGGCGTCGGTAGTAGTGCCGCCGCGCGAAATATCCTGCGCGCTCAGAGTCTGTCCGGGAGCTATGCCCGTCACGCCCATCATACCGAGAATGATACTTTCCACTCCGGCGAGAATGTCGTTAATCTTGCCGGAATTGAGCCACGCTTCGATATAAGTGTAAGTGTTGTATCTGTCGGTAGCGTTGCTACCTTCGTAAATAAGGTTGCTGACGTCGTCCTGATAGCTGTGGTCGTGGTCCTGAACCCCGTTGTCGCCGTCGCCGTGCACTTCGCCGTCGAGCTTGTCCGCGCCGAGTCTTATTCTTACGCGGCTGAGGAGCTGTCCTATGCTCGATATGTTCTCTCCTTCGCTTATGCCCGTCACTTCTTCCGACCAGTGCTTTTCTCTGTATATGGGACTTAACGTGACGTAGTAGCTTGCCACCTTGCCGTTGAAGGTGTCGAGAACTTTCATATTGCCGAAGGTATCGGTAGCGTTACCGTTAGCGTCGGCTACGAGATTGAGGTTCTGATAAATTTTGCTACGGAATTTGATTATATACGAGCTTGCTCCGATATTTTCGAGAGCGAGTTCTTTTCCCGTGAACGAGAAGTTACCGTCACGGTCTACCGCCACCGAGAAGTCGTCGGGTGCAAGGTCGTAATAGTCTATTACGCCGGAAGTGCGTCCGCCCACGCTCACCCAGAGCTGATAGGTTCCGGGTTCGGGAACTACCATTTCGGAGCTTCCTCTTTCTTTCGGCACGAGTATCTTACCCACTATCGTGGTGGTGACGATATCGGTGCGTTCGAATATCATATCGAGCCCGATATTCATACCGCTGTTGCCACGTCTTATAACGTCGTTGAGGGTCGAATTGAGTCCGTCGGCGGTAATTATCGTATCGTCGCCCGAAAGTCTGTATCCGACTAAGTTGTAACCCGACATATTAGCGGTGAAGTTATGCGCGAGAGTGGACAGGTGATTATCTTCGTAATACTGTCTTATCGAGTCGTAAACCTTTACGGTCATTTCGTAAGAACCTATTCCGTTGCCGTCGGAAAGAACGCTGGATACGGTAAGACCGTTGCCGCCGTTATAGACAAGGCTCGCTCCGCCGAAGGGTACTAAGTTTTCTCCGTCTTTGTAATAAGACTTGCCTTTGAAGGTCACGTCCTTGGGTACTTCGCCCGTCTTTGCCGCGTCTACGAGTACCACGTCGCGTTTTATCGCGGTGTTGGTTTCTTTCGGCAGGACGAAGATATCTCTTTCGTAGAAGGCAGAACAGCCGTCTTTCGACACGCTTATAGCGGTTCTGTCGCCGAGATTATAGTACACGCCGTCGATAAGGCGATAATCCTTGCCGTCGTAGTTTATTTCTTCTTTCGTGTACGTCTTGGTACTCTCGTTATAGAATCCGTTTTCTTTGAGCCATTTTTCCAGTTTGTAGATATTGTACTCGCCGTAAATATGCTCGGTGACGGGGAGATTTAAGAAGTAATAATATCCGTCGGCGTCGGTGGTTCTGGTCTGGTAATCGCCGGTGCCGTTACTTATCGTTACGGTGGCTTCTTTTACGGGGTTGCCGTCGGTGTCGGTGACTCTGCCGTAGAATCTGCCGGTGCCGTTAGCGGCGTTCTCCGACGCGAACATACTGTCGGGGAAGAGTACCATACCCATAATGTTGGACAGGTTAAGACCCTTACTTTCCACGCCCTCGTTACTTCCGTTAAGGAAAGAACTCAAATCGAGGGTTATATAAATCTTAATGGTAAGCGACATACCTATCGACACGAAAATCTGATGATGGTCGATATGCGCGCTTATGTTGCCCTGTTTGTAAGACGGGGTGGATATATCGGCGTTGATTACGTTCGTGACCGACTTGTACGCCAAAAGTTTTCCTCTCGCGTACTGGTTACGGGTGAATACGGGTTTGTTCTTCGTGTTGGTGACGGCGTCGAACAATCCTTTTCCGCCGGTAAAGTACTGATACCACTTCTTGACGTTGATGAGATTGTAAATCTTATTGATGACATTGAGAACTTTCATTATTCCGCTCAAAGCGGCGGCGTCGTTACCCAAATATCCGTCGTCGTTATCGGCGTAGGTGAACGGACCGGTCGCGTCTACTTTCGGGTATTTCGCGAACAAATCTTTTCTCGACCAGTAATCGGTTCTGTGTTCGAGATAGATAGTAAGGTCGTCTATGAATATACCGTCCAAGAGACTGTTTACGAGAGCGGTGGTATTAAGATTAAGTCCGCCGCCGTTAAGGCTTACGCCCGTCAATCCGCCGTAAGAGGATACGTCGGGCAAGTCGAACATTTCGGTAAAGGGTTTGTCCTTGCCGCCGGCGAGTTCTCCCACGCCTTCGTTAAAGGCAAAGGTAAGTCCGCCCGTAGGTACGGATAAGGCTACCTTGTTACCGTACGAGTCTAACGCTAAATTGAAGTTGATATTGCTCAATCCGTCGTAGGTGTTAAGAACGAGTTCCATACGCTTAAAGTCGGGCACGGAAAGGTTCTTTCCGGGCATAAGCATACCGACTATCAGTCCGAGGGTAGCCGCGTTCGGATTTATCTTTATTTCGGTGTTGGTGAGAATGAGGTTCACTACGGGTTTTCCGACCACGTTGTTGCCGGTGGTGCCGCTTACGGACGAGCCGCTCTTATTATAGATACCGAAATGCGCGAGAGTCTTTGCCTTCAACTGTTCTTTTTCGGAATCGGTGATACCGTACTTCACGTTGACGTAGTCGGCGGAGTAGGAATCTACCGTCTTTTCGACGAAAGCTCTCTTCCTTGCGGTCACGTTGGATTCGGAATTGCCCTCGGCGTCGTAGTGACTTCCTTTCATTTCGAGGAAGTCGAGTCCCGAAGCCGTCATTCCGCTCGCGACGGCTTTGAGTATGTCGGAGGTGGCTCCCTCGAAAGACTTGACCATGTTCGCGACAAAGTCTTCCACCGCTTTTACCATATCTTTTTCGGTGGCGAACAGAACTTCGTTTATCACGTCGGCTTTCTTCTCTGCGTAGTCGGAAGCTATCTTCGATTTGAGAGAAGCGCTCATCTTGTCGACGCTCGCAAGTTTTTCTTCTTCGAGAACGTCGTAAATAAACTTCAATTGTTTTACGCCGAAACCTTTATAGGTCTTGCCCGAAGCCGTGCTGTCGGCTATGGCGTCGGATACCTGCGCCGAGGTCATACCCTTAAGGGTACTCTGCGCGGAGGTGATAAGCGCGCTTATCGCATTGGCTACTCTCGTCTTTTCTCCGTAGTAGAGATAGTCGGTGGCGGCGGAGCTTATTATAAATTCCGCGATGCTCTTTCCGCCCAAAACATAATCGTACAGAGCCTTGTTCTGTTCCGCCGTAAGCCCCGACAAAGTCTTAATCTTATTGTCGGTCATAGCGCCGGCTATTACGCCTATTTGTTTAGTCGTATATCCGCTGTTAAGAGTGCCGGAAGCCACTTTCTGCATAGCGGAATCGAAATCGGTCAAAGCCGAACCTTTCGTTTCGGGTTTTATAAAGGTGCTCGACTTGACGGTACTGCCCTTGACGCCCTCGTTGAGTTTTTCCGCGTCGAGTATTCCGCCGACGAGTCCCGCGACGTCTATTCCGTCGGTGGTAATCATCGCTTCGAAATCGGTCCCCGAAAGCATGCTCATAATCATCGCCGCAAGGTCGATACCGCTTATGCTCGCTCTGAATAGTCCGAGCGTGCCTAAGTCGGCGTAAACCACTCCGTCGATGTAATAAAGACCTATCATGACTTCGTCGTTATAGGTTATTTCCAACTTCAATACCGACTTGGCGAAATCGGTAAGGTCGATGCCTAAATCGAGTCCTATGCTGAACGTCATCGTGGTATCCTGCAAGTCGAACAGTATGGTGTCGGCTTGGAGTCCGAGTATCTTTTCGAGCATGTCTTCGAACCCGGAAATAACGTCGCTCTTTTCGCCCGAACCCGGATTCTTGGTCTGCAAGGTGAGGTCGAGATTAAGACCTATATGCAGATTCTTTAACTTATCTATCGAAGTGTATTCGTCCTTGTCTGCGTCGCTGACGATAGTCATATCGGTCACTTCGTCGAGTTTCGCCCTCGGCTTCAAGTGAGAGTAACTCTTATCGAAGTTGTAACGAATGGAGAACTGTTTGTTCTCGTCAAGCACTAATTGAATACCGTTTACCTTATCGGCGTCGTCGCGACCTATCTTGACGTAGCTGAACGTAGGTATATTGAGCAATACGTCGGGAAGAATTCCGCCGAGAACGTCGTTAAGGTTTCCTACCAAAGTAAGGAGTGACGCGCCGGTTATTGCTATGCTCGCTTCCTCGTCGGAGTAGATAAGCATAAGCATATTCTGACCGAATTCCATATCCGCTATATCGCGGTATCTCTGCGCGCGTTTTTCCGCGTCGGTAATATCGTTGCCGACGGTGCCGTCTGCCTGTTTGGGCGTGATCTCCTTTTCGTCGTTACTCAATCCCGTTTCTATCTTTTTAAGAATATCCTTTACGAGTTTTCCTAAGTTTACGTTGCTTAACGAAATCTTCGGCAAACCGAGCCCCGACAAGTCGAGGTAGACCGTGCCGCCGTCTTCCGTGCCTACGTATTTTACGGAGAGTATTCTCTGAACTACGGAGCCGTTTCCGTCGCCGTGAGACACTTCCAGCTCGAATCTTAATTTACTTATATCCGAGAAGTCTATGTAGGTACGCAACGCGAACAGTATCTCGACGTCGAGAGCGTCGCCGCTCTTAATGTTAAACCCGAGACCGTTGATAAGCGACGCGGTAAGTCCCGAAAGGTCGAGAGCCGTGTTGAAATCGTCGTTTATGTGGAACGAACTGTTGACTTCGGTAACCCAAACGTAGTTATCCAAAGGTTCGTATCCCGTCGAGAATTTATCGGAAATGTTTTCGCCGAAGAAGTTTTCTCTCTGCCCGAGCCTTACGTTTATATCCGACAAGCCGAATCCGAAGTCAATTTTCGACGTGTTGACCACGTTGCCGTTCTCGTCGTAGACGGGCGCGTCGAGCGGAATCGTCAGGAACAGCGTATTGTTTACGTTGTCGAGTTCCAGCTTGATGTTGCCGAGTTCTGCGAATTCGAATCCGAACAGAGCCTGCAAGAATGCGTTTACTATCGTGGTAGCAAGTCTTATACCTACCGTGCCTTTACCGAAAGTAAGACCTTCTATGACGTCGCTCCAGTCCATATCGTCTATAAGGGCGTCGAAGGAAGGCGCGTTGCGTAAATCGGCGGCGTTACTCATATCTATTTCATAGCGGGAATCGCTGTTCATAAGATAGAAGAATATGTTGACGAGGTTAATGTTAAACAGGTTGTAACCCATTTGCGGAGTAAGTAACAGTTTGTCGTGCAAACCGTCTCCGCAGTCGACGTAAATCTTCGGATCGAGAGTTCCCGTGCCTTCTCCGTCGTGGTTAAGAAGTCCGCCGACGAAGTAGATATTGAATATGTTGGTGTTGTCGCCGTTATAACCGCTTATGTAGAAGTCGAACGCCGTCTTTTCAAGGTCGATGTCGAGACCTATGTCGAGACGAATTCTTCCGTTTGCGTTCTTCAATATTTTGAGCTGGAAGAAGGTTTCTATTTCCTGAACGCTGAACAAGTCGCTCCAGTCTAATATGGATTTAAGGACGTTGCTTTCAAGGTAGATGCTGAAACTTACCGTAGTACGCGCGCCGATTATCGAAGCGAGTATTTCGTTAAGGGTAGCGGAAGTGTCTACGTTAAGTCCGAGGGCAAAGAAATCTTCGAAGAAACCGTTTTTGTAAAGTTCGTCTATCGAGCCGTAGAGACTGTCGTACTTGGCTCTGTCGAGACTTACGACGGTGTTCCTTAACAACGCGAGCTCCGCGTCGTAACCTATCTTGTCGCTGCCTTCTTCGGCGTTCTTTCTTATGCTGAAACTCAAACCGAAGTCGTCGCCGTATTCTATGGCGAGTTTTCCTTCGGTAAAGGCGAGATTTACGAGGTCTTCGAGGTCGCTGCTCAACGTTTCTTCCTTGAAGATGACTTTGACGAGTTCCGCCAAAATATCGACGGTAAGGAGAAGAGCGGTCTCTTTCGTGCCTATTCTCAGCAATACTTCGAGTACGTCCGTAAGGCTGCTGTCGGCGTTGTTGACGACGGAATAGAGCTGTTCGAAGGGGTTAAGCATATTTTCCGCTTCTTCACGGCTCACTCCGTGATAAGCGCTCATCACAGCCGTGTTCAAAGCCTTTATCACGGCGGCGGAAGAGGCGTTGCCGTTGTTTTCCTCCCCTTCTTCTCCGTTCGACGGATTTATCGCGCCCATAATCTTTTCGCCGAGGGCGAAAGGTATCTTCGCGCTGACGTGGCTATCGAAGAGTTCTACCTGCGCGTAGATATTCGGACCGTAGAGCCATATATGCATAAGAACTTGCTCGAATCTCGTATTTTCGCCGTTGGTGTCGTGGTCGATGAGGTAATAGGTAAGAGCGAGTTCTCCCACTATGGAACTGTTAATTCTGTCTTTGTCGCCCGAAAGCAACGCTTCGAAGTTAATACCGAGCTGTCCTACTATCGTAGCGTACAGGGTATGTTCCGCAAGGAAGTCTATATCGAGTTCGCTAAGTTTAATGGGCAGGTTGATGAGGTTGAGGAGCGGGTTGATGTCGAGACGACCTTCGTCGAAGTTTATTCCGAGAGAAGCGTTGACGTTTACTCTCAAAGTAAGCTCGGAGTATTCGGTGTATTCCGCTTTTTCTTCGTCGGTAAGAACGTCTTTAATAAGGGATACGCTCGTGCCCGTTTCGTCTTCTTGATATCTCTTTATGTCGAAGAGTATGCTCGTATCCTTACCCGAGATACCTAAGGACAACGTAAAGTCAGCCAACGCTTCGGCGGATTTCAACGCGTTCTTGTATATCTGATCGAAACTCTTCGTTATGGTGAAGCTGTCTTCGAGCGTCGCTACGAGATCCACTATCGCCTGCGACTGCTTGTAGGAAAGATATTCCTTAAGTATATCGCTCATTTCGACGAAAGTAAGGTAATCGGTGACGTCGCCGACGCTGCCCGCGGCGAGAGTTTCTTTAAGGGCAAGCGCGTTCTTTATTTTTTCGCTTGCGTTAAAGGAATAATACTTGTTCCAAATGGCGGAAGTAAGGTATTTTTCGGGTTCGGTAAGGCTTAATACAGCGCTTCTCGTTTCCGCGTACTTAGCCGACGTTACTTCGCTTAACGTCTTGCCCGACGCGAGATAACTCTCTATTTCGTCGCTGAGAGCGATAAGGGCGAGAGCTTTTTCCTGCGCGGTAGAAGTCGAGTCTATTCCCTGTCCTTCCACGAAAGGTTTAAGGAGCGGGTCGTTAGCCTTTATCGCGGCGGCTATGTCGTCGTAGTTTGCCGCGAGCGCGTTTCTGAAAGCAACTTCGGTAATGGTAAGGTATACCGCGCTGTTCACGTCCTTGGCGTAGCTGTCGAACTTCTGTCTGTAAATTCTGTTAATGCCGCCTATATTGCCGCTGCCCGCCATAAACACTACGCTGAGCATATCTATATAAGCGTCGCTTGCTCCGCTTACGTCGTATCCGTAACCTGCAATAAGGTTCTTCGTTTCGGCGCGTTTAGCGGCGGTTTCCGCAGTGGTGAACAGAGCGGAATATTCTTTGGAAAGAGCAGCGAAACTTTCGTAATACTTAGAGAGCGTTACGAACATATTTTCGGTCGCGCCGAAGTTTACGTAATTGTCTCTTACGAACGTGACGAACGCTTTTCTTATCTCCGTCATCTTGTTCACGACGGCGTCGTTGCCCGACAAAGCGCCGTTTTCTTTAACGACGGTGGCGAGCGTCTTCAGCTTGCCGTCTTTGCTCAAAACTCCGCCCTCGGTAAATTTAGCCGTTTCGTCTGCGAACACGTTAACGAATGCGACGAACCTCGAATATTCGCCGGGGATTACGAACCCGCTGAAAGCGCTTGCCGCGGCGGTAATCGTGTTTACGTTCAGTTCCGAACCGGTGATTTCAAAGTAAATCTGTTTGAGCAACGCTATCGCTACGGTAACGTATTCGTCGTACAACGCCGCTATCTTCGTCCTGAATTCGTCGTAAATTACGCCGTTACGTTCCGAATAGATATGTACGGTGAAGTATTCGTAAGCGGTTTCGTAAACCTTATTTTCAAACGCCGCTCCGTATCCGGTAAGCACGGAGTCGAAATCGGATACCACGCCTGCGGAAAGTCTGCCCGCAACGTAGGACTCGTATATCTTCTCTATAAGGATAGCCTTATTCTTGGCAGTGGGCGTGAGCAAGACATCCGTTCTGTTCTTTTCGTACAGACCGACGGTGTCTTTGTCTGTCTGCGCCGCGGAGGAGCCGAGCGCCGAAACAGCCGCCTTCAATTCGTCGAACTTCGCCATATAGTCGTTGTATTCGACTTTTGCGTCGGTTCCGCCGAAGAGCGAAGTGATATGCCCTGCCGCAAAGAGAGCGTCGAACACTTTAACGGCGGTAGCGTAATATATTGCATAAACGTCGTTCCTGTACCCGACGAGAGTAGCGTCGGAAGAGTACCATTCGTCGAGACAGAAATTATATACCGCCGTAAGAAGCGTCTTTCTGTCGATAGAGGTCTCGTTATCCTTGAACAAATTTTCCCACGCGTGCGCCGCCGTGCGATATTCGCCGGAGTTTTCTATAATGACGTTTCTCGACGCCTCGTTAATTTTGGCGTCGTTTTCCAACACTCTCAAACCTACTATCTTTCTGTTATAGAAACCGTATTCCGTTTCTCCCGGTTTTCTCACGAGATCGCCGTATCTGTTAAGATACGCGTACATGACGTAGTTCCTTTCGGAATAGTTCTCGTTATCGACGGCTTTTATACCCGCGTTGTATTCGGCGAGGGTAATTCCTGCGTCATTATTATAAGCGTAAGTGTCGTACTTGAATTTCAACGCGTCTTTTCTTATCTGTTTGTCGGCGGCTACCGCGCTGTCCCACAACGTCTTCAAGCCTTTTATCGTGGTGGCTGTCGACGCGTCGGCAGGATAGGTAGGCACGGTATAAGGTACGTTCGTGTATTCGGAACCGAGATATTCTTCTATTCCGCCGTCCAACGCGCTCATATCGTTTTCGAAGTCTTCCTTCGTTTTGCCCGCGTTTTCCGCAATGGCGAAGTACTTGTTCCACGCCTTGATATAGTTTATTTCGTACTCGTAAGTACTTCTTGCGCTCTCCACGTCGGACACATGAGCGCTGACGTATTCTTCTATAAGACTATTGAAGTTCGTCTTCGCGTCGCCGAGAAGAATGGTTTCCGTCACGTTGGCGTACTTGTTTATCGTCAACTCTACCGCGGCGTTAAAAACGGCGAATATATCGGATATATATTTGTTCTTGTCGGCGTCGGGCAGTCTGTCGTACATAAGATTGCTGTACTGCTGTCTGTCAACGTTTATTAACGCTTTGCGCGCCTCAACGTAACTTCCCGCCCACGTTACCGCTACGCTTGCGGCGTATGCGGAAGAGTTTGCGGCGATTTCGTCGTAAACTTTCTTCATAATCGACGCTTTCTGCACGTCGGTAGCGGAACTTTCGAATTCTATCGTAAGTTCGTTTTCGGCGGCGACAGACGCGGCGGTCAATTCTTTGTCGTAGTTTTTAAGGGTAGCGTACAGCGCTTCGGTTTCGCGTTTCAGGTTTTCGAAGTATTCGTTATAGGAGATAATGTTGACCGTTTCGTAAGTCTTCGCGCTTACTCCTATTACGCTCATACCGTCTTTGATTACGGTATTTGCGTTGCCGACGATTATTTCGGTAAGCAGGTTCTTTATGGACGGATAAAGCTCTTCGAACACTTTCGCTCTGAGCATATTGTCCATTTCCTCTATTCTCGCGGCGGTGGACGACAGTCTGTACCACGCTCCCCACGCCGAACGTTTAGCGTACTCTTCGTCGGTTATTCTATCGAACAACTTACTTATAAACGCCACTCTTTCCTTGATTTCGACCACGTTGCGATCGTTGTCGTAGACGTCGCCGTCGAAATTAAAGGCTTTCCACGCTTCGGCGGTAAGGGCGGAATAGTTTCCGCCGTTAAAGGCGGTAATCGTCTGTTCGAGTTCTTTTTTGAGATTTTCGGATACGCAAATCTTAACGAATCTGCCGTATATGGCCGCAACGAACTCGTTGAGTCCGAGAGAACTGTATTGTTCCGCGTAATCGAACGCCGCGATTATCGACGCGTCGCCCGCGTATTTAGTCTTGAACATAACGAGCGCAAGGTAAGTCTGATACAAAGGCATACCCTTGCCGTCGACTATTTCGCCGTTGGTTTTTGCTTCGGCGAGATTGTCGGTGGTGATTTCGCGAGCGGGCATTATCGGCTTAACGGAGTCGTTAATATCCTTTCTTACGCTTTTGTTAAGTTTGGCTTCTTCTTCTTTAAGGGTATCGTACATATCTTTCACGATACCGAGAGCGGTGGCTATTTCGCCGTAGCGAGCCGCGCTTTCTCCCTTGTAGGAAGCGAAACCGTCGTAATACGCTTCGCAGGATATTACTCCGTAATTATTTGCTCCTACCGCTTTAACCGTTTCGACGGCTTCGGCGGATAAGGTGGCTCCCGTAAGGTAGAGATAACGGGCAAGGCTTCTCGCCGTCCTGTAAAATTCGACGAGATATCCGTCTTTGCCGTAGCCCGAATTAGCGCAGATACTGATTACGTTGCCGATATTGTCGGAGTCGTCGGCGTAATTTTCCGCTTCGATAAACTTAGTCTTATCGTTCGCTCTCGCTTTGAGTTCGGCGTAGACGAGACTTAATTTAAGCATATCGTTTTCGATATTTACGTTGTAATTGTTCGCAAAGTAAACCGACGGGTTGACTTCGTAACCGTTGTTTTCTTCGCTAATCGCGTATCCGCTGTTCTTCGCTCCGTTTTCCACCGAAAGAATAACGGCGTTTTCGGGGAGGATACTCTTATATTCGAGACTTATTAGGTTGTTCCAAGCGTCCGCGCGGAAAGATTTTCCGTCGGCGTAGTCTTCTATTGCGAGTTGCTCTGCGGACCGACCGCGTATTTTTTCAAACCTGTCGGCGTAACGACCTATAAGGGCGGAGAGAAGTTCCGTCTTGTCGGATTCCGTTTCGTCGGGGGAGGCGACTATCTGGTTGGTTATTCTTTCGACGTCGGATTTTCTCAACGCGTCTATCGCGTAACCTCTTATCGTCCTCAACACTTCGGTGGAATTGCCGGAGAAGAGTTCGCTTATTGCGTTAAGAGCGTCGGAAGAAGAGAATATGATATCGTACGCGAGTTCCGCTTCCTGATATTCGTTAAGAATAACGGTATTCTTGACGCTGTAAGACTGAATTCCCGAGATTATCGCTTCGATTATCGCTATCATGTCGGTAATATCGTCCTTGGTCACGCCTACGGAACTTATGTCTTCGCTTTCCGCACGGTACTTATAGAGACGCATACCGTTAATAACGACGGTCTTCAATATGCTTTCGTCGTCGGCTATGAGAGCTTTTTCGTAAATAGTAGAGTCTTCTATAAGGTCTTTTCTGTACTTGTCGTAAGCGTAGGCTTTGAGTTCCTGTTCGGTAGCGGTCTTGTATTTTCCTACGGCGTAGTTAAACGCGCTTTCCATCATCGCTACCTTGACGTAGTCCTTATCCTCAATAGCTTTCGCCATGAACGCGTCCCACGCATACGCGCGTTGAACGGCGTACAGTTCGTCGTATTTAGCGAGATAAATCTTCGTCTTGTCGCTGCCGGAAGTGTACTTAATCTGATCGGATACGTAGGATATCCAGGCGTCTTCCATAGCGAAAGTCGCGTTCATGATACCTTTAATAAGGTTCATATAAACGACCGCTTCGTGACCTACGGAAGATTTCATTTCGTCTATCTTCTCTTTATGAACGTCTTTTTCGTAAAGATTTCTTAAGTCGTCCGCTCCGCTTTCCGTACTTACTACGTACGCGTCGTAAACGGCTACTTTGCTGCCCGAATAGATGGTAAGCATACTGTCAAGCACGCTCTTTACCGTATCGTCGGCAGCGGCATAGAAGCTGTCGAAAGCGACGGTTTTTAAGTAATCGTTATAGAAAGCGTAGAGTTTTTCGCTGCGTTTAGTCACGTTGTCTATAACTTTGTCGGAAGCGAAATCGTATCCGTACGCGGCGGCAAGAGAATCGTTGCCGTAAATCTCGCCTATCATGTAGTCGTAGGTGAGAGTATAGATTTGGTTGTCGCTCATCTTCGAGAAACGCAAACGCATCTCGGCGTAAACCGCGCTTATGTCGGGAAGACCGAGAGAAATCCATTCCTTTACCTTGTCGGCTTTGACCGAACCGGAAACGTTGTACAAACCGTACAAAAGACTGCCTTCGAAAAGTTTGTTCCACGCGTCGTCGGGGTAGATAAGGGAATCTTTCCTGTCGGAGTACCAGTTGTTTATCGCGTTTTCCATACTCTTGGGTACGGCAATAACGCTTTCCGACACGTTATAGGCTTTGCTCGGCAGACCTATCGTGATACGAATGGTCATACTCGGAGTAATCGTAATTCCGAGATAGGGGTCGATGACGCTGTTCACCATCGTTTCCACGTTGGTGATAAGTTCTTTCATATCCACGCCCACGAGCTGTTTGAGGATACCGAATATAGCGCCGTTGACGAGTTCTACGGTGAGACCTTTCACTACGTCGCCGATAATATTTATGGTTCCGCTGACTTTATCGCTCACGTCGGCGAAAGAAGAAGATTCTTTCGAGAAGAGTTGTTCGTACGCTTTGATGTTCTCGTACGTGTTCTTCGCGTCGCCGGACGCGCCCGAACCGGTAAGCGACTTAATTATGTCCATAAGGTTGGATATCTTGACTTTGCCTAAGTAGAAGTTGTCGCTGTTGCTTATCCCTTCGGCGTCTACGTAGACGTCTCCTCTTATGTAAGCGAAGCTAAGCACGGGGCTTTCGTTCTCCGCTCTTTCTTCGGGTGCTTTGGTATAGATACTTATTTTTGCCTGTAAGTCGTCGATAATTTTCTTAACGTTTACGGTGAGGTCAATCTTGACGTAAAGTTTGGAATCGAGCGATTCGAGGAACTCTATAATAGGATCTATCGCGGTGTCTATACCGAGAGTCGCCGCCAGGTCGAAGTAGCCGTTCTCTTTAAGAACCTGCAACAGTCCGCCCAACTTGTAGATACCCTTTTCGTCGGTAACGTTGATTATTATTTCGGTGGAGAAGTAGACGGTGTCGAGACGGTCGATACGGATATATTCCGCGCTGTCGGATACCTGAATATCGAGTCCGCTGAAACCTACGTAAAGTCCCTTAATCGACATACCGAGTCCTAATATCGGATTAAGTTCTGTACTTCCCGTGACGAGATTTTCGCCGAGAGCGAGATTAACTCCCATATCGAAAGTGTTTACGCCGTCTTCGACTTTCATACCTTTGACGTAGAGCTGAATAGCCGCGTCGGGGAACATATCGAACCCGCCGAAACCGAATACTTTCAGCATGCTCGCTATGGCGGCTTTCTTTACGATAAGGTATAATCCCGAAGAGTTTATTTCGGCGTCCACGCCCAACTTAACCGCTCCTATTGCGGCGTTAAGCGCGTCGAACGCGGCGAACATCGCCTGCGACTGTTTGTCCTTTCCGTTGCCGAAAATGAGTTTTCCCGCGTCGGCAAGATACAACTTGTCGCTGTTAAGTTCCGACAGGTCGATATAAAGGTTGCCGCCGAAGTAGGTTATTACCGCCCATTCTTTCTTTTGGTCGGTGGATACCTTGTCTCCCACTCTGAATATACGGAGAGCTACGCGGAGCGAAGAACCGGATATGAGGTGAGCGAGATAGTTATTGTCTTCGCCGTTGCCTAAATCGAGACTTGCTTCTATGTCTACGGCTACGGTTATTTTTTGTTTGTTGGCTATGTACAGAGCTATATCCATCACGAGTCCGCCGAGATAATTTTTCATTATCGTGTTGACGGGTTCCTGATAGAGGTTGGTTCCGTTGGTTACGCCGGCGTCGATTTCGAGAAGAATAGTGGTCTTTAACGCAATCTTCGGCAACATGCCGTCCACTTCGGCAAAGTCGACGGGATCGCCGTTTTCGTCGCGTTTTAATACTTCGTTTTCGTTAAAGTCTATTCTCTTATCCTGCGCGAAACTCAATTCCATATTCCTTATGGCGAGTTCGAGACCTATTCCTCTTCCGGTGCTGACGCCGTTTTCGTTGACGCTGTCGAAGTTAAGTCTTACGGCTATTAAGTTTCTGTCGCCGTCGTCGTAATCCTTCAATACGGTGCCGTCCTTGCCGTAATTCGCCACGCTGAATATGTCGAGAGCTATTTCGGGCGAGCCGACTTTGCTTATCATACTCTTGACGTCGCCCATACCCAAGAAGGTGAGTAAGGTATAGATTGCGTTTGCGGCGAGCTGAACGCTCATTCCGTACTTAGCGAGATTTATGTCGACTTCGGGGTTGTTACCGCCGTTGCCGTCGGCGTAAGAGGGGAATGCTCCGAATATGGTGTCGGAATAATCGCCGTCGTCTACCGCAAGCACGTCGGCTATCATAGCTGCCATAACGACTTTGGCTATCGAGCCGCCATTATGAATATCGTGATACACGGCGTAAGAGGCGTTGGCGTTGCCTAACAGTTTCTTAATCTGTTCGAGCGCGTTCTTTATATACAGACGCTGAATATTGAATCTGTGGGCGTCTACGTATACGAAATCGTATTCGGTGCCGTCTTCTTCGCGTCCCGCTCCGAATACCAGTTGCAATACCGTTTCTTTAACCTTTCCGTTCGCGTCGAGCGAATATACGGTAAGGGATATGTCGGTGTCGCTTAAATCCTTTTTGACGAGGCGGAAAAGATTTACTCTCGCTTCGAGAGAAATTCTGAAATAGTCGCCCACCGTGCTGAGTATGCTGAGTACGGGCGCTATCTGCAAGGTCTGTCCTTTTATATTAAGGTTAAGACCGAGTTTTGCAAGGAGCGAATTTACGAGTTCGGTAAAGTCGTACTGTACGTCGTCTTCCATATTAAGACCGAATTCGACGTCGAGTTTTGCGTAGACGTAACCGAAGTTTTCGTCGAGAAGAGAGAATTCTCCGTTGGTCTTACGGAGATTTTCGTCGTTGACTGCTTCCGTGACTTCTTCCTGTCCCGTTACTTCGTCGTAATCGTTGTAGACGTAATGAAGTCTCGTCCTCGAAAGGTCGCTGTCGGCTATCTTTATACCCGCTTTGACGAAGTTTACTTTAAGATACAGGTTGGCTATTTCCGCGCTGACGTTCGCGATGGAACCGTCGTACAAGAAACCTATCGTAAGCACGCCTTCCTTATTAGCCGCGTCTACGATAAGCTGCGGTATTTCGGAATACGACTTGTCGTAGTAGTCTTCTAACGTGACGAGATACTGTTCGGTAATTTCGGTCTTGTACCAGGTCACCGTACCGTCTTCCGCCGTGGTCGCTCTTACCACGAATTTGTTCCCGTCTTCGGTGGTGGCGAGGATACGCTTTGCGTCGGCGTTAAGATACTTCCAGGCGGCGTATCTGTATTCGAGGAAGGTAAGAAGGTTTCTGGCGTTCCTTACGTAAGTATTTACCGCGGCGGTGTAATATCCGTCGGCGGCTTCGGCGTCTATCGCCTTGTTGCTCACAAGATACTTCCACGCCATCGCCTTATAGGTATGGCTTACCGCTTCTGCGTAACGGCTATATCTTCCGTCGGCTATTATAAATACGTTGTTTTCTCTTATAAAGTCCTCTTCCGAACCGTTGAGAGTCTGATTGCCCGTGGTCTTCAAGCCGAACTCGTTATATGCGTAGGAGTTGACGTAACGCAGAGCGGAAAGTAAATTCTCGTACTCGTTGTTTATCATGCCGCGGATAGCTTTCCACGCTTCGGAACTTGCCGTAAGGACGCTGCCGCCGCTTTCGGTAAATTTCGCGTTGTAGACACCTATATACGCTTCGCGTTCGGCGGTGCTCCAATTGAATCTTCCGACGAAGTATTCGTACGCAAATCGTTCGATATTAGCCTGTTTTGCCGATTCGGATATGCCCGACATCTTATCTACGGCTTCCGCCGCCTGCTCGTAAGCGGTGCTTAACGCGTCGAGCTTGATGTTCATAGCGTTGACGTAGCTGTCGAGAGCTATGCCCGAGACGTAGTAATCGGTGTATTCTTTCGCGATTACGTCGCGGAAAGCGGTTTTTGCCGAAAGGTCGTCGAGAGTAGCCTGTATGGCTTCTATATCGGCTTTAACGAGCGCGGTCAATTTATCCCATGCGGCGGGACGAACGTCGGCGTCGGACGGATTGCTTGCGGCAAGCTCGTTATAAATTTCCATCGCTTTGACGGAGTAGTATTCGCCGAGAGTGTTGCTGTCGAGAAGAGCTTCCCATGCGTTGGCTTTTCTTCTGTTGTTTTCGTCGCTCGTATCGCCCTCTACCCATTCGTTCGCGATAAGAATATCGTTCATTCTCGACAAAATCATCTTTCTTTCAAGAATTTCTTCTTCCTTGTCTCCGTTGTACAAGTCGTCGACGTAATTTAGGAAGCTTCGCGAGAAACGACTCTTTTCGTCGTTGAAGGCTTCGTTAAGAAGTTTTACGAGAACGTTCGCCGCGGCGGATATGGTAAGACCGTAAGTGTTGCCGACTATTCCGTGTATAAAGTCGCTTAACGGTTCTCCGTCGGCGTATAAAGCGGGAGCGTTGTTAGGTCCGTCGGTCCTTTCTTTTCCGATTTCGGAGAGAAGTTCGTTCATTCTCGCTTCGGTGAGGAAGAGGTCGGAAGGTATCTTGTCCGAATTCCCTTTGTTGTTTTCCGCGGTGGATTTCATCCATACGACGTATCTTACGAAGTCGTATATTTCGGTACCTTTCGCGAACGCGCCTTTCGTGAATTCGGCGTCTATTTCGTTTACGTCCGCATTAGCGGTGGTATCGCCGGTTTCGGAACCCGTTTTACCGGTTTCGGAATCCGTTTTCCCGCTGTCGGAATCGGACTTGCCGAATAATTCGCCTATTCTCTTGATGAGCACGTTGGCGGTGGATTCGAAGTCGGCTACCTTAATTCTGCCCATGTGGAAAGCGGACATATCCACGTATAAGGACAGGTATTCGCTAAGACCGTCGGGAGAGGTTTCTTTAATGAGATAAATACCCATAACGAGGTCTTCTTTTATGCAGCCCGCGTTTACGCTGTCCGCGCGGCGATTTACTATTTCGAGGAACATTTCCACGCCCGAAGAACTCAATACTTTAAGTACGTCTATCTTGCCGTTTTCTCCGTAGAGAGCTTTTTTAGCTTCTTTCTGCGCGTCGGTAAGGGTGGATTCGTCCGCCGTAAGCAAGGTCATCAGCATATAAAGCTGCGTGATGTTCGCTTTCGCTTCGAGATAGAACGATAAGTCCGCGCCCACCGTTTCGAGAGCCTTCAATATTACGTCTACTGCGAAACTTTCGTTTTTCAACAGTCCGCGCAACAAATCGCCGAAGTTTATCGACGTGATATCGTCGGGGGAAGTCGCCGTGTCTGCGCCTTTCGCTCCGAGCGCCAACGAACCTTCGAAGAATATCTTGAAGTCGGTGTTCCATTCTTTATCGATTACGGTATATGCGTCCTCGTTTATTACGAGTTCCATACCGTCGGTAAGCATAAAGTTGGGATAATTTATTGCTATGGATAAGTTGAACAAGTTCTCCAACTCTATATTCAATTCGACTAAATCTTTGCCGAGCGCGCTCAGATAGAGGTTGGGAGTGTACTTATTGAAGTAGCCTTCTATATCTACGCCGAGAGCCGCCACGAGAGCGTATATAGCTCCGCCGGTAACTTTGAGCATGAGAAGGTCTTTGCCTTGTTCGGTGTTAATGGTAAGGAGAATTTCTCTCGCTATCGCGCTCGTAAGGTCTTGTCCGGGGGCGTTGGAGGCGGCGTTGGAGGCGGCGTTGCCGCTTCTGCCGGTTATTTTGCCCCAGTCGAAACCGAAGCCTTTCGCTAAAGCTATGAGAATCTGACTTACGTTGCTTAACTTAATTCTTTCCACTCCGAGGAAACCGAGGTTAAGATAAACGTCGGCTACGCCTTCGGCGTCGAGAGTAACGTAGAACGAGAGCGCGTTGCCCAAATAGAAGTCGCCGCTTAATCCGTACAGCTTGTTCCAGCACGCGATAAACTGATCGGTTTCGGTAAGGTATTTACCCGAAGAACGTATTTCGGTCTGAATATCGAGCATAAGACGATAACACAAGTAATCGTCCAGAACCTGCGTTTCCTTGGTATAAAGGTTTCCGTCCGGGTCGTATCCGCTTCCGGGAGCGGAATTCTGCAAATCTTTTACGAGCTGACGCCACGCCGCGTCCTTCTCTCCTCCGCACGCTTTAAGTAAAGTGGTGAGGGACTTTCTTCTCGGAGCCAACTTCTCGTAAAGTTTGTAGTTCTTTTCCGAAGTAAGGTTCAGGAACAATTCTATGTTCTTCAAATCCTTAACGGTGGTAAGGTTTACGTTGGCGTTAATGGAGAAGTAGGTAGCCTGCTTGAAGATATCTCCGTCGGCTATGTCTATCTGTCCGCCCACGCCCCAGTCGCGTCCGTCCAACCAGTAATTGGCGAACATCTTAATGGCGTAGTCGAAGTTAAAGTTCCTGTACACGTCGCTCATCGCAAAGGACGTAAGACCGCCCCATTGCAATCCTACGGTAGTGAACTTCTCTACTTCTTCGTAAGTTTTGTTCCTGTCTTCGTCGGTAATTATGTTCTCTTCGAAACTTGCGTTTATATTACCGATAGTCACGCCTATTTCGGTGGCGTGGTTGCCTTTTTCGGTCACGTTTCCTTCGGCGTCGAGGTAGATATTCGCGCTTACGTCGAGCGCTCCCTTGAACCCTATAAGAACTTCGAGTCCGAAATCGAGTTCCGACAAGGCTTCGGTAAGGTCGATACCGAATATTCTTATCACGCTTATAAGCGTGGCTTTGGTGACGGCTATACCTAAGCTGCCGTCTCTGAACATAAGATTAAGGTAAGTGGCTAAATCGTCGCCGCTTTCTCCGTCGGCGTAGGAAGCTCCGTCCGCGTCGGAAGCTCTGTCGGAAGCAAAGGAAGCGGAAGAGGAGGGATTATCCGACTTGTTCAGTCCGAGGAACTTGTCTATCGCGTCGTTAAGCGAGGGCATAAAGGAGGAATCGAATATCTCCATTACTCCGTTTATTACCGCGGTGACGTCTTTAAGAACCACGTTGCCGATGTTGAATATGTTGGTGGAGACGTAAACGTCGCCCGAGAACTGTCTTTCGCCTACGGGAACTTTACTTCCGTCGTAGAAGAGGGTAAGTACGGCTTCGTCGTGAATTTGTCCGTCGGTTTCGGAATAGGTGTGACGGATAAGTTCTATTTTAAGAATGCTGCTGTATATGCTCGCGAACTCCAACCAGGCGTCCACTTTGAATTCGAGGCTGTCGTTCATTTCGCCCATAAACTGCGCCATAATGGACATCGCAAGGTCGTTAAGGTCGACTATAATCGAGTTCTTTACGAGATAATCCCACGCCATGGCGTAGTAGTTGTCGTCGCCTTCCACCCACGACTTCCATTCTTCGACGTTGTTTTTGTTGGCTTTTATGTCCTTAACCGCAGAAGCGTAACGGGTAGCCATTTCGTCTCTTTGGTTCTTGGAAAGTTCGGTTCCGTCGAGTTTTCTCCACGCAGCCGCTTTCATTGCGGTGACGGTCATATCGGTACCGCTGTTTTCTTCGACTATTCCGGCGTAGATAGCGTCGAGGTCGGTCTTCTTGAAATCGGAATTGCTGAACAACGTTCCTATCATGTCGGTGATATCGTAATCGTTGCTTAATCTCAATCCCGCTTTGCCCGTATCATTTTTAATATATATAGACCCGGACGCGGAAACGTGTACTGCGTTCGGCACGCCGTCGGTCGTGTTTTCGGGGTTATATCTGTCGGTGTTTACGCTTACGGAGTATTCTTCGCGCTTGTCGGGGTCGACGCTCGCTCTTAACTTGGTAAGACCCAAACCGAATTCGTAAGTTCCGCCGAAGGCTACCGATAACGCAAGCTCTATTCCGTCGTTCAGATTAAGTCCGAGCTTGATGTTGTCGAGGGTGACGAAGTCGTTTACTTTTTCAAAGCCCAGCATGGTAAGTACCGCCGAAATAGTAGCGGCGGAAAGTTCTACCGATACTTTGCCGGAATTGAACAGTATCTGTAACGCGACGCGGTTCGGATTGCTTACGTCGGCGTTTTCTCCGACGGCAGGCACGCGGAAGTCGGAATTGAGGTTGGGCGTCAACGACTTTCTGAATTCTTCCACGGTTTTGCTGTCCGCACTCTTCGGTTGCTGTTCTTCTTTGATTGCGTCGAGTTCCGCGCGGAAAAGAAGATTGTTCTTTATTCTGAAACAGGTGACCGCTTTGAGTTCGGTTTCGGTCACTTTACGGGCGGTATATTCGCTTTCAACCTGTTTTTCGACTGCTTTTTCCACCCATTCGGGGAAAAGTCTTACGTAGTCTTCCGAAGCTCTTATCTGCGAATTGGTCTTGCCGCCGTACATTTCGGCGTAGGTCTTACCTTTGCCCGTGTCGGTGGTTTCGTCGGTCTTCAAAAAGTCTATAAGAGCAACGTCCTGCTGACGCTGAATGGTAACGTAACTGTCTACCTTTATTACCGCTCTCAAATAGTTCTTGATTTCCGCTACGGTGCTTGCGTACTCGGTTTCCAACAAGGTATAGAGCTGACCGCTTATTCCTTCTCTGTTGCGGACGCTGTCGTATTTCGCCGCGTAGTCTGCGAGCATCTTTTTATATGCGGAATTAGACTTGCTTGCGAGCAAGTCGTTAAGGTCGACGTAACGGGTCCTCGGCTCCTGATTTCTGTCGTCGGCTTCCCACTGGTCGAGACGCATTTTTTCTTCTTCTTCCGCCACGCTTATCCGTAACGGCGTTCCGTCGGTGGTTATGTACGGAGAAATCGAAGCGTATACTTCGCCCGTCGCGTTTCTTATAGTGATGGTTCCGTTATTGTCGATTTCGTAAGTTCTGGTACTGTTTTTCAACGAAATATCGCAGGACTTGTCGGTGTAATCGAAGTTGTTTCCGAATGCGTCGGCAAAGTACAGATAGATATATCCGTCGTCGTTAAGGAGATATTTATAAGAACTCGTCGGATAACGGCTTGCATAACCGTGCCTTACGTAGAAGGTGTCGAAGAAGTAGTTAAGGACGGTTTCTTTCATGACGTAATCCATAAAATTACGTTTGCTGTTATAGGCGTCTTCGGGTTTTATTCTCGTGTCGCTCGTCTTGTTGTACGTGCTGTTCCAAACCAAGGCTATCGCGCCTACGTAAGTACCTTCGAGGTCGCTTACCGCTATGTTGTTGACGCCGAAGTAACTGAAATCGACGTAACCTTTATTGTCGTCCACGTATACGCCCGCTATTACGGTATATCCGCGTCCGTCGCTTGCGATGTATCCGCTTGCGTCGGGAGCCGATTTATCGAAGAGTACCACGCCGACGTTACTTTCGAAAATATTGTTAATGTTTATATTTCCTTTTATGGCGATACCTACGTCAAGTCCCGTGTTATAGAAGTAATCGTTGTCGATTTTAAGAGCTAAGCTCTTAATGAGTACGTCGAGGAATTCTTCGCTGTTCTCCGCGGTACCCATGATTTCTCTCAACATTTTACCTATGGTCGCGTTGAGTTTTTCGGGGATAAGTTCGGGCGAACCCGCCGCGAATTTGATTTCCAACTCGACGTTTACGGAAATAACGAGGTTTTTCACCCATTCGGACAGAGAGGTATAGGTAGCGGGGCTGTGACCGCCTATAAATTCGAGGTCGGAACCTTTCTTCATCGAGATTCCCTCTATGAGATTAAGTCCGACGTACAAAGCGTCTTTCTTGCCCGTATCGCTGTCCACTATTCCGATATAAGCGGTGAGATAGTTTTTGTCCACGAAGTGCGGAACTATCTTGTTCATATCTATATTCCAGTCGGTAAGGTTGCCGTTTTCGTCGTAGATAAAGAGTCTGCCGTCTTCGTTATACCTATAAGAAAACACTTTTTTCTCTTTCACGCCTTCGGCGTTGTAGTAAGTGTATTCGTAAAGCTGATTATCGTTCGCGTCGTACGCTATCTGCGTGCCGAGATGGAGGAAAAGGTTGCCGTTTACCTTCGGTAAATCTCCCGTTATGTCGAGAGAGGTGAGGGCTACGACCGCGCTCAGAACTTCGGCGTTTACGATGACGCCGAGCCTGCCGTCTTTGACGGATATCTCTTCTATCGCTTTACCGATAAGACCCATTATATCCAAAGAAGAGCCGCCGGTAGAGCCGTTGCCGTCGGCGTTAAGGACGACGGTGTCCGCCAACATGTGAAGAAGGGTCTTTTGCATATCTTCTTCGTCGAGCCCTTTTCCGAATTCGACGGTTCCGTCGGCGTTAAGGCTCAAATTAAAGTCGGCGTTGGCGCCGATTATGGAGCCTATCTTCGAGAAGTCGAATTTAATCTTGCCGAGTATCTTCGCAAGTCCTATGTCGGGAATGGAGAGTTTGGGAATTTTTCCGTCGATTATCTTCGTAAATCCGAGTTTGTCGTGAAGCTGAGTCACCATATCGGCTTCTTCGTCGACTCTCGGGTTTATGTACAGAGTATCGTCCGTACCCGAATAATAAAGGGTGAGGAAGGGGAATCCGTAAACTTTTTTCCCTTCGTCGTCCAACAGATACAAATCTATTATAAGACCGAGTTCGGACAGTCTTAAAAGATTTACGCCGGCTTTTATTTCGTATCCTATATGAAGCTCGCTGCCGGTTTCTATACCGAGTCCGACGAGAACGTTCTTGACAAACGCCCCCACGATCGCAGACAAATCGATTTCCGTATCGGCGTTGCTGCCTATCTTAAAGTCGCCGGTAATGGTAGCTCCGTATTCGAGAGCGCCCGCCATGGACCTGTATTCGCCCCTCAACGCTTCCGCTTTCTCCACTCCGTCGCTCGGCACGTCGCCGTTGCTGTCGCAGCCCACAGCGTCCATATCGAACACGGGAGCCTTGAAGTAGCTTATACCCGTGGTATAAGTTCCGTCCTGATTGGTCTTGCCGAAACCGACGTGAACGTTCATGTCCTCGGTCACGTCGAGTTTTAACCTTATCGAATTGAATATATCGGCGAGGTCCAAAGATAATCCCACGCCGTAAACGCCGAGGCTCAAGCCCGGCTTGAACATACCTAAGAGCGTGTTTATTCCCGCGTTATCGAATTTCAGTCCGAAGACTTTGGATTCGTCATTGGGGAAAGTAAAGCATTTAAGATTGCCTTGTTCGTCGGTTTGCAACAATAGTTGCAACAGTTTCATTACGTCCAGACCGCCTTTCTCTTCTTCGTCGGCGTTACTCGGACGGGTGCCGCTCGTCGTTCCCGCGTAGTACGGATCGAAATACTTCATTATTTTGCCGAGAAGACCCGGTACTTCGGGCGTACCGGCAAGAATCTGCGTAATATTCAGCGAGGGCAGTCGCAGCTGCGGCATAAGAGCCTTGCCGTTGCTCGTAAGGTTGCTCGCGTCGATATACAAAGTATTGAACATTACCGAGCTTCCTTCCTGCAACGACAGGTCGGGTACGAGATACAGCGATATCACTTCCGCTCCGCAGTACTTAATCGTAGCTTGGGCTTTGTTGTTGGCGTTGTTGAACAAATCGAGACTTGCGGCGATTTTTACGTCGAAGTCGTAATGCGAATTGCCCGAGATGCGCAAAGGTATGCTTCCCACCGCGCCCAAATCGAGGAAACCGCCCAAAAGACTGTCTATAGTAAGTTCTTCGTCCTTTTCCGCGTCCACGCCGAGATTAAGGTTGAGTTCGAGATTGGTGAAACTCGCTTTTTCGTAAGTGCTGTTTTTCCCCGACGCGCCGAAGTTGTAACCGGCGAGGTTCATCTTGACTTCGTCGCTGTCGCTCGTGTTTAATTTGAACGGGTTAATCTTAAGATTAAGGTCGTATTCCTTGGTTTCGCTCCGAACGTCTATCGCAAGTCCGGTAAACTTGTAATCCTTTTTGGTCGTGTTATCGGCTTGTTTTACGTCGGCAAGTTCGGTAATGGCTTTGATTTCCACCGTCATGGACGGCCATTTTTTATTTACTATATCTTCAAGTCCGAACCCTAAAAACGCTCTTAAAAGGGGATCGAGATTGGGTAAGTCCATACCGAGAAGTCCCGCTATGCCTTCCCACGTAAGGTCGAGAGCGAAGAACGGTTTGATTTCTATCTTCTTCTTCATAATCATATCGAAGATAATGTTGGCGTCCAAATACTGATTTATGTATTGATATTTCGGCATATCGCCGTCTTTTTCCGCGCTGTAAACGATGTTCGCGTCGCCGCTGAACAATATGGTCCAAATCGTAGGCAAAAGTCCCGCTATTTGCTCCGCGCCTTTCATATTGAGCGACGCTCCGAGAAGATTACCGACAAGGGGAACTATATCGAGCTCTTTGTCTTTGAGAACTTTCAGCAACGCTCCGCCCAACTGACTTAAATTGAGCTGTTCGGCGTAATACTTTTTGCCGCCTATATCGACGTACGTGGTCGCGTCGTAATAATAGAAGCCCGCCTTGACTTTGTCGCTTCTTATATCGGTCACTTCTACGAACAACGCACTTTGTGCGTTGTCTTCCAAGTTTATAGCGGCTTTAACCACTATGTTATAATCGACGGCGGTCACCGTATCGTCGGTGTACTTTTCGTCGACTTTAGCGTAGGTATTGAAGGAGAAAGTTATTCCGAAGTCTATATTAAGCCATTTGGGATCGGCGGCGTAGGTAGCGCCGAGGTTTTTAACCGAAGTCTTTATGTATTCGCGAGCGGATAAGTTTTCAACGTTGACGACTTGTTCCTTGTTTGCGTCGGGTTTGATTTCTCCGCCCCCGCCGCTACCCGAGTCGTCGGGCCTTTGCGAACACGCCGCGATGCTGAATACCAACGCCAGTACCAGCAACAACATCAACGCATACGCAAAGAAAGATTTCTTTCTTCCGTTTCGCGATATGGATTCTTGATTTTTCGGTTTCATTTACTTTTCTCCGTTTGGCTTTTTT
>Ga0256869_1000014_pt1 | contig 41471 bp, 35 predicted proteins | sample RumenRJG_05RNA_FD_186096 | JGI IMG/M metagenome (GOLD analysis project Ga0256869, IMG submission 186096) | Metatranscriptome of bovine rumen microbial communities from Lethbridge, Alberta, Canada - Rumen RJG_05 (Metagenome Metatranscriptome) | ecosystem: Host-associated > Mammals > Digestive... | reverse complement strand
CCAAATCTCACCGTATTGTTCTCCATACGGATGGTCTGCCTCATATTCAGCGCAAGTCAGTGTCATCACATACCGGGCAATCTCTGCTGCATCCAGCAGACGACCTTCTTTCACCTTCTCATCCGCCAGATTCATCATCCGAGAAAGATCTACTGCAATAGCGCCCCAATCATACCCATCACCATTCTTGACACCAGCTGGCGTTGGATGCATCAGGCATTGCTGCACCATCGAGCGATAGTCATCCTTCTCTGGCCTCCAAAACTCATTGACCAATGCCATAGCCAGTTCTTCATGCTCTTGCGCATAAGAACAACAAAATTCATAAAGCACATCCTTTGGAATCTGCTCTATGACTTGCGTTAGTTTGGATGACATGCTGTAGTTCATCTGATATCCATTTCTTAAAACCGACAAGCGGCCATATCACTATTGGAAGTTGCTCTATCAAACCAATAGTTCAATGACCGACTTATCAGTATTATAGCTTATACGAACATTGGTTCGCTACTTTACATCATACATATTAATATTAGACATCACTTGCTCTATCTTCTCGATATTTACAGAGCCTCCCAACATCCTATAGACGTAAAGAGGTGTAATACATCCGAAGTCCATAGAGCATGACCTTGTTTCGTTCTCTATCAGATCACGAATACGTAATACGATGTCATCCATAGTCATCTTACTTTAGTACGTCCACATCCGATATTGGTTCATACTTTCCGTTCTTCATTTCCAGGATTACAGTACCAGATTCCAATGCATGTACGGTATGCCATTGCCCAGCTGGAATATTGAGAGCTACGACAGGACCATTAGGCGATAACTCTATACGTTCAGTACAAGTTCTCTCTAAGTCATCATAGAACTCTTCCACCAATCTACCCCGTATACATACAACAGTTTCCGAAGTCTTCTGATGTCTATGAATAGGTAATGGAGAACCAGGCTCTATCGCATTCAGCATTCTCTGAGAAGTATCCTCGGCAGAGTCGCGCAGGTCCATATTCATGCGAAGCCTTGGCGATTCCTTTGCCTTAGCCGTAAGATCATCAAGTATTGCTTGTGTAATCTTCATATCCCTCAATTTATAAATTTAAGACTACTTCTTCAGCGAAGCCAGATACTCTTCATGCAGATGATAATACTTCATCTTAAACAAGACATACGCCACTGCCATGACTACGCCACTGCAAACAAGATAAATCCAATGTGCAGCAACCGTATCAGGGATGACATATATCGCAATCAGCGATACCGCTAACTGCAATACCATATATATCGTCGAGACCACCACATGCGGAATCTTCAGCTCATTCGCCATCAGCTGATACGCATGCTTCCGATGCGCCTGCCCCAAGTTCTCATGCAACATGATGCGGTGACAGATAGTCAATACTCCATCCACACCATAGATCAGGAACAGTACTATCCATGCCACATCACCAGTCACCATCATCAACCTGGCTATGCAGAATGCCAGGATCAGCGCGATACCTATACTCCCCACATCCCCAGCAAAACACTTCGCTTTCGTGCGGAAATTAAACAGGCAGAACACCAATAAAGACAGACCGATGACCACCAATAAGCTTTCCTCTATGAAAACATACTTCCTGTTCAGTAAGAATAGCGGTATCACCATAGCTAATGAATAACCACCCGTGATTCCATTGATGCCATCCATGAAGTTATAGATGTTCGTGCCGCCTACGCAAACTATCAAAGCAGCCAGTACGATAAGTCCCTGTATGAGCCAACTGCCTCCATCTTCTACTGTCAACAATCCTACTTCTTGGAACACAAGGAACATTGCAGCAAACTGCACTACCAAGCGCAGAGAATCGGGCAACGAATGAATATCATCAATAAACGACACTCCAGCCGCCAATGTCACACCTGCCAGCAGCCAAGGGTACTGAAAACCATACCAAATACTCCATATCCATAGAGCGATGATAAATATGATTCCCCCACCTCTCAGCACAATCCTCGTATGCGAACTGCGTTGGTTTGGCTTATCGATGATATTGAACTTATCTGCAATCTTAAAGTATATCAACTCTAAGACTATCAGAACCACAAAAATTATAGCATATGTAGTCCACATATAATATTGCTTTTATTTGCTATTAAACATCTTTCTAAACTCGACCGAATAATCAGAGGCTCTGTCATAGTCATACATCACGGCTGCATTTTCATCATTTTTATTTTCCGCTTTTTCAGACCAATTATACGACCCCGTGATAACTTTCTGATTGTCAATTATGCAATACTTATTGTGCATTATGCCTCCCCTTGTACCACGCACTGCCTTGTAAGGGATTTTGTCAATATTCACACCAAATTTAGAATTTGTATGATCATCATAGAAAATCACCTTCACATCAATTCCTTCTTTATATTTCTCAATCAATTTATCGGCAATTCTTTGGTTTGTGAACCACGCAATGCAAACATGGATAGATACCCGTGCTCCATCGAGATCATTGATTATCTTATCCGCTATGCCATTAAAGTAGGCATCATTTCTTACTGGTTTCTTGTCAGAGACAATACCATATGCAAAAAAGCCATTCAGAACCTCTATAACCTCCTTTTCACAACATTTAGGATCTACCATCGATTTTGGATACACCGTCAAAGTGTTCCCTGGATGGTCAGAACTGTGGCTTAGCGTGATATTTACTGTTTTCACGCTTTTCAACTTCTCAACAACTGTTTTGGCTTGTGCCGAGATAGAATCATCCAGGAAGAATACCTTGATATAAGGTTTACCAAACGTTTCTCTAGCCTCTGTACTGAAAGCCCCTTTCTTACTTGGCATATCTGAACTCATTATTATAGCCCCACTATTGTTTTCAACATATATCGAATTAGAACCATTCTGTATAACCGTTCTGTTTTTAATCATATCTCCCCTAGCATCTGTTGAATGATCGAGAATAGCACTTCTTCTCTCTCGCAAATATTCCTCATAATCTGTCTCTGCTTGAATGGCATACTCATATAGTGGGGAATATTTCTTCAGTGGCGTTGACTTCTCCCATAATTTATGGATAATCGTTTCATGTTCTGAGATAAAAGCCAACTCCTTCTGTTCCTTCGTAATTTTGGAGTACTTCAATCCACTGTGGCTATTCAGATAGATTTTCAGATACTTGTTGTAATACTCACTTATGACTTTATTCCTGTCGGTCAGTTCAACATAATCTTCCTGATGTGTATCATAAAACAGGTTCGCAAGATAGACAGCAGCAAATCCCCACGCGATTTTCGGACAATCTTTATCTCGTTCCTCGTCAGTCTTTCTCGCATAAGTTCCACTCCTTGCGACAACAGTCATACCTCCACAAGGGGACAGGCAACTCCCTCTTTTTTTAACCAAGCGTATATACGGATATAAAGCATTATCTATCAAGACGAACTGGTCAAAGTCTTCTCCGTATTCCGAGATGTGCCCATTATAAAAACGATAGTCACAATATCTCAAAGACTCCGTAGGCCAACCATCATCCTTATAGAATTCCTCTTCTTTATACAAATTCTCCATAAGGGCTCAGCTTATATTGATTGTACCTGTGTTATTCTCAACGTAAACCGATTTCTCACCATTCTGAATAACGTTTCTAAATCCTGCTGGCTTAGTACCGTCTGAAGGAATAAACTTCTCATCTATCGGAGCTTCTACTCGAGGTTTAGATTCCTTTATGATTTCCATCAGCATGGCAGCATCATTCTTTATCAGTTCCTCAAATTTGCCAGTAAATCCACGACAAATAAAAAACCACAAGTCATCCAAAGTCTTAATGACATCATCTATCTTTTGTATCTCCTGTATCACAAAACTTGAACTTCCAGGTTCGGTCTTTATCTGTTCTGACTTCCTAACTTTCTCTTTTTGCCAGAAATCCTTCACTTGTTTCAAGCCATCCCCATTTCGTGGTTTATCACCCATATCAACAACAGGGAATATCCGCTCCCTGACGTTACCATTCTTGAACATCTGTGTCATCTCAAACATGCAGTCAAGAGATTCCAGATAAGAAGGTATCACGAACATAATGACCATACTTGAAGCACCAATCTCTTTCTCATAGTCATCGATATTATCACGATACATAATATCGTATTCATCTATTGAGTAGGGTATGCCATTCTTCTCAAGCCCCGTCCGTATTGCCTTCATCACGTCTTCATACGCATCATCATGCTTGTATGAAATATGTAGCATTTCTATTCTATTCATATTCTGATAATTGTATTTGTTTTCTTTTAGAGATATTGTTTTTATAAGCGGATTCGTTGCTCTCTGCTTGTTTATAACAATAATTGAATTATCATTGTCATCAAGTGCCGCATCAAACAACGACACTTCATCATCAGTCAACGATGTCAAGTCGAACCTCCCCCTAATATGTATAACCGCTTTCCTCTCTGCACTAATGTTCCTCATAATAAGTGTCAGCAGGGCCAAAAGTATGCTATCTCTATTCTTTGCGGTTCCAGACAGGAGAAATTTCCTTAGATCTGCAATTTCATCGTTCTCACAAGCACAACTCAGCTTGATAACAAACATTTCAAGACCAGTACTTCCCGCTGAGGGGATTAGACTCCCTTTATGATATACAAATTCATCGTGTTTCTTTATGTAGTACTCTATTTCCTCATCCTCCAAATCTGTGTCAACCAAATACAGACCTGATGACAAATATGGAGAATCTAAAAGTCGCAACAACTGCTCACGCTGATAAATCCTATTCATTATCCAGCTTGTTGATGAAGTTGCTTATCAGGTATTTATTGTCAGGATTTTGCATGATAGTATCTATCATGTCCATCGCATGCTCCAGTGTATCTTGATAACTGACATCATTAAACGACTTGATGCCATTGTACGACTGAATGATTACATCTACGATATGATTCCATATATAATAATCATTTGGTAGTGCTTTAGTGTCTATCACCGACTCGAGCCACTTCAACGTCTGCACTGGGTCTTTGATAGCATATCCTGCCAAGAATTCTATGAAAACTCTGACTCTATGCTTGCTCACTGGAGATGTCACAAAAGCCTCTGCAACTTTCCTTTGCGCATCGTCAGACCAATCCTTAGCATGATAAAACAGATTGTCACAGGCTTCACCCATCTCAGTAGAATCAAACTGAGGTTCCATGAAATGAATAATATAACATAGAGCATCATCGTTCATCTTTTGGTCAAGAGTACCCAAGAAGTTTAATAGAGACATACGAGCACTTGCATCCGTGTCACACATTTTGTCAAGAAACACCTTGATCCGTTCGTCTCTGTGATTGTGCGACCATGCAAGCCATAATATAACCACTTGTTCACGATAGCAATAGGGACAATCTGCAGCATGGGCGAAAAACTCCATCAAATCCTCAACAGCATAATTGATAAAATAGACAAGCGGGTTATAGTTATGCACCGGAAGGGCCATCAACCTGGGGTCATAGTCGTGCATCAGCCTTTTGAAGAGGGTTACATTTCTTTTCCGATCCCAGAAGTTCAATGCCGCCAAATTTAGCAGGACGGCTGCTCGCGTATATACAGATGCTGTTTCCGCAATACTCTCTATCGTTTTGAAAACCTCCTCTGCATATTTCTCATCCTTGGCACATTCTACCAACATATAGCCGGCATTGCCTCTGGATTGATTGATTCCAACATTTTGTACATCCTTATCATCCTTGTGGGTATCATCTTCTGGTTCTTTGGCATTCTGTAGCGCATTGCATAATAGTTTGAACACTGTTTCAGGTACATGGTCACCTTTCACCACATCGTTTAGAGAAAACAACAATGTATGTAAATTAAAGCCTCTCACTTCAGAATTCACATCCTGATGGATGACACCAAGAATACCTTCCAGCACATGCATTGCTTCACCCATTCTTCCTGCATCTAACAGCCCTTGCATACCAGCTACAGGATAATCCAGCAAAATTGTGTCATCACCTATAATTTCATCTATCAGAGGGATAAACTTATCTGGATCTTTCCCCACGACATCCCTAAACAGATGGCACTGCCCTGTCAGCGATGGCTTATCCCAGTCCATCGGATTGGTTGTATATGTCCGCATGGAGTTATGCCAAGTTTCAGGACTCATCTTCTGTCCCTGTTCTACACGTAGAGAAGGCCACCCTGAATGACTTGTCATTTTCGATGGTACATCATTCTTCAGTCGCTCCGAATTGAATTTTCTTTCTATCCTTTGCAACTCCTGATATGCTTTCCATGACAGCCTCCTTAGTTCCGTCCTGTCTATTACCTTTAGTGCTTTGCCCTTATGCAGGTCGATGTCAAGTAACGGATGTCCATATTTCAGTCTTATCTCTATAACGTCCTTGAAGAGCATGTGCTCTCCCATATCATCTATTGCCAGTATTCTGTCTATTACCTGCTCCTTTTGATCATCATCCATCAGATTAAATGTTACCCGCAGTGCCTCTACTGCCTGATATTCCACCCAACTCGGAGCATTACACAGAACAGAACGATTCACAATGATATGATAGACATCATCCTTAAACCGCTCTGGATGCGACGTATAGATGTATAATGCTATAAAGACGAATCCCTCATGTTCACTCTTGCTAAAGTCTGCAATATATTGTAGAGTTTTCTCATCATCTATATTCTTAAGGAAGTCCTCTATAAGGATATTAACTGCATCCTCCACGAAATTTGAAGCAAAATGTCCACCAATAACCCTATTAAAGCTGAAGAACTCTGTCGAAATATAAATCTCAGACCCTTTAACTTCAAATTTGGTCTTTTCAAACACAAGTGTCAGTATATCCACTAAAAGACGAATAGCATCCTCGCGATGGTGTTTCAGCAATTCTTCATAGAGATCTTCCACATCATGACTAACGTTAATCCTGTGGAAGTACGTCTTTCCCTCCTCTTGTAGTTGCAACTTTATATTTTCCATCAGTTCCTGACAAACAAAGGCAGGATTACCCTTCATGATATTTTTCAACAGGTGAATATGTTCAAGCGGAAGGCGGCTTTTAACCAGTTTGTTGTAGAATGATATTAACCTTTCACTACTACAATTCAGTTCATAGTGCTGCAACAATCCGGATATATGCTTAACATCCTCTTCGCTATCATAGTCCAACACATTTTCGAGTCTGTCAAGTACGCCTTCTGCGCCCATCCAAAGTGAGCGTTGGCACATCAGCATCACCTTTTCTTTATATTCCTTGCTCAGTGTTTTCCATCCCCCTTTACTGTCTATCACATTCCATATAGCATTAAACCAATTAGGAGTATAAACAGATTCAAACAGCGCATTCATATAAATCCTATCCGCAAAGATCTTCTTTGCAATGAGATTTATTTCTTCTGGCTTTGGATTTTCGAAGAAGGCCATATTGCTCAGAGCTAGTGATTTCAAATGAAACCGATATGTCTCTTTGCCGTTTTCTTCCTTATCATAGAGAAGATGGTCTATCGTAGCAATATACTCTTGCGGATTCCGTTCTCTCAAGAATGTCAGGATGCTCTTTACCGAAGCTCGTGAGAATAAACCTTGATGCTGACCTTTAAGTACATCTAATAACTTATAACCCTTCTCAGTAAATCTTCGGGCATAAATATAGTCAAATAGAGTCTGGTGGAAGAACTGCACTTGACCATTTTTGGTTTGCAGAAGCAATTCGTTCGATAATAAATACTGAAGTTCTTTATCATATTCTGTTTCAAGTTCTCTGATATGAACCGACAGTTCCTGCCTTTCATACATCCTTGAAACAAGGGCATCAAGCAATGATATAAGATGTTCCTTATCTACAGTCCTCACATCATCATCTAAAATATACTTTCTCCAAAGCTGATGATAGAGTAAATCTGTTGAAAGAGGGTCAGTCAGTTGTTCCTGTGATTTTATTTTAAGAAACAGGTACAGATGAAGCGGATTCCCCAGGAATCTCATCAGGTTTTCACTCAACCGTTCATTTCGATGATTCTCTTCCAGTATCTGTAATACCTGTTCCCTGCTAAACTCCTTTATTTCCCATTTATTCCTGATTCGAAGTCTGTCCAACTGCGGGTCATACTCCATATCGTATGGCCTGCATGATATGATAATTCTTACGTTTGGCACATACTGTATCTGCCCTATCAGTTTCAAAAGCGAGCGCAATGGTGCTCTGTTGGATGAGAGTGATAATGAAAGGGCATCAATCTGGTCTATCAACAGAATGACTCTTTTGTATTTTTGAGCCATTTCTCTCACAACCACCTCTATCGGTTTTGCAAGGTGGATCCTTTGTGCTAAATCTGCAGTATCAACAAACTCTATCTGGTCGGATTTCAATCCAAGCACAAGATATTCAGGGATTTCTTGCAGTTCCTTCAGTAAGTCATGCATGACTACCGATTTACCGATTCCGGCCTTGCCGTAAACCAGTGCTAATCTAGCTGCTTTATCTGTTGACGCTTTCTTTTCTATCCACCTTTTTATCTCGTCTACCTCGCTTCTACGGACAGCAGGGTTTATTGTAGGAGCATAGTCAAAAAGTTCGTACGACCCATTGGCAAAGGCCGTAGACGATTCTTCCACATAGTTCATGCCTACGTAGATTTCCCCTTCATTTCTACCTACATATATGGATTTATCGCCAAACTGATTAACAATACCTGCTTCCATATATCGTTCTTGCTTTTATTTTCCTTAATAATACTCTCTCAAGAACCGCTCCACCATCTCCTGCTGCCGCTGCTGTTGAATCAGCCAGTCGTTATACTCCTTCAAAAGACGTTGAAAGTGTTCTGCTCGCTCCTGTCCGTCAATAGCATTGCACATCTGCTCCGCTATCTGAGGAGGGAAATTGTTCCTAATGATTGCTTTTCCCGTTTCGTTAGCAATCTTATTACCAACAATATTGTATAAATCTTGTATCGTAATCATAACTCGTGTATACTCCATGAACTCCTTTAGTCTCTCCGTCAGATTCTTGCTCGTATTCATTCGCCACTAAATCACCAAATGTTAAATCTTCAATTACTATCCGTTTATTAGCGAAATTATTCGTACCTTTGCATCCGAAAACAGGAGTTTGGGCAAATCATTTTTCGCGTTTTAATTAACGCAAGGTCGCCCCCGCAGAGGCGAAAAACTTGGTCCTTATTCCTGTTTTCATTTTACTATGTGTACACTGTAAAGCCAAATCTTTTCCTTATTATACCTTAAGTTCCTATATACTTTGACCACCACTTGAACCTTCTCAATCCTTCCCTCAATCTTTACCCTTGCTCGATAGCCAAGGTGCAGGGTCTGAGAACTCCACATTGTGTACAGATCTCTGGATCTCAACACGACAGGTCTGATTACTTTCGACTGTTCAAGTATCTTTTTAGCTATCGGTAGCAGCCTTAGCGATAGAGCCACCCGATCTTTTCTGGCCCTGTCTGTAATATGCCGCCACCCCAGCCTCGATACGTTCAACGAATATGTCGTTCCTCCTATTTCTAATGTTGGATTACCTGCTCCCCAATCCTTATAAAATGCCTTTGCCTCATCAAGCAAATGTAATGAGTTCCACAGTTTCAAATCCCCCTTATCTGGTTCCAACTGCATACAGTGAATCCACTCTTTCAAGTAGGGTTTCACCATCTTCACCAGTTCTCCTTTTGTATGCTCTTGAAACAGATTCCCTCTTGGTATCTTTATAATCGATGAACCATCATGATGATAGTTGTCCATCCGCATCCACCATGCCGTAGGATTCTTTAAATCAAGGTATTTATGACCTCTACTGTTCGTTTTCTCCGCATTGGTGTACACCAGTATCACCGGTTCGTTCGATTTATTCCAACTGTCACAATGTTCTTGAAGCTGCTCCTTATTACTATATGGTGACACATTCACCGTCTGGGCGTTGATAGAAGACAAATATCCCGCACCCGACTTTGACTGAACCTTTATTCTTACACCCATATCCTGGCCGTTTGGCGTTCTGGGTATTATCTCGCCATCTATGCCATCGTCATTCTCCTGCCCGTATGGCTGCCACCCCCAATGGAAATATTCTTGCACATACATGCTGATTACTCTGAGGCCTGTTGCCTCAACAGCATGTGTTGCCATTTTGTTCTTCCTTTTCTTTCCCATGCCAGAAATCTAATCATATGCAATTATATAAACAGTGAACCGTGAACCCTGGATCAAAATCGCTTTGCTGATCTCCTCTATCGCAACGTTCCCGTCCCACAAACGGTATACAGATGTAGAACAATACCCATTGCCATTTCATAGCAGAAGCCACTCGCACTAAAGAGTCCCGTGTACCCAGTGCTATCTGTAGCAGTTCGATAAACAGATTTCCTTTTATCAAAAGTCTTTCATCTATTCAGCAACCGTGTACACCTCTCCAACATCGTTGGATTATTCACAATCACAAGATGTATCTTCCTCCTCGCTCTCGAAAGTATCTGATACAACATCTTATCTTCACGATACAGATATGTACTACTTGACACCAGTTTACCTGTAGCATCATAGTTCATATTCTCGCTCAACATCCCTGCCACATCATCAAACTCCTGTCCTATTACTTCATGCGCACTAGGCTCCGTGTCAGGGAACAGGCCAAAGTAATCCTCCCGTCCATACTGCTTAGGAGTGAATTGTGGAACTCTATACCCTTTGTCTAATAGCAAGCGTAACATGATGCAAGCCTCTCCCCTCGTCTGGCAATACGTAATCTCAACATGCCCTTTCGTGTCCTTGCTCGCCTGATCTCTCTTGTTGAACAACGCCTTCACGAAACTATACACAGCTGCATTGGTTCTCACGTTCGATGTGAGTACATGGGTATGTCCAGATGTCATAGACTCGATATAAGCCGCATTATTCCTCTTCTGTTCTTCATCCTTCATTACCTGCTCTGCATCATAGGAGAACACACATTTCTTCCCAGTCTTGTTAATCTCATTCACTATCGATGTCAGATTGTAGCATCTTTGTGCCTCATCTATCATATACACATCAGCTTCCTTCAAGACGAAGGATTTATTGTTTTGGTCATACGACATCATATCACGAGTATAACTAATCTGCCACCCATTATTTATCAATGTAATATGTCCCTCATTCAGGGTTCCAGCATGGCCAATCCACACTTTCCGACCTGTTTTTTTCAACGTTCTCGCTATATCATACAGCAACAACGTCTTTCCAGTCCCTGGGCCTCCTGTTAGAGAGGAGAAGTTCCCCGAAGACGCATCATTCACGAAGTCCAGTATCTTCTTCTTTATTTCCTCCTGCTGATTCGTCAGAAAATATTGCCCATTCATAAAAGCTGTTGTCGCGTTGAATGGTGACACCAAGTATCTCTCTGGTGGGAAAAGTGCCTCGATGTCATCCTCATACATTTTCTCCTGATGTACCTTATATATCGAGGTTCCTATATCCTTCAGTGTCACGCTATAGAGGTTCCCATTCACATCTACCGCATAGCTGTTTCCCGTAGAAGAGTCAAAGGTGAATGATGCCACGTCTCGATTCAGCGGAGCCAGATACTGCCTGTTTTGGACCAACTGCTTCTTGATAGCATCCTCCCCCACATCCTGACTTTTCAACTCTACGTTCACTATCGTTTTGTTACCTATCCACAAACAGTCCATCTCCTTGCCTATCTGCGGGATGACAAATCCGAAGTAGCACGCACTCATCATCCTCGTCACACGCTCTGGACTGTAAGGATCTAATTGAAGTATGCCGTCTATGAACACTTCCAGAGTATTCAATTCTGCAGCTTTAGGCTTTATCCCCCACAGTTCGTACAGCGCAACCCTCTTATCCGACGGCACACCTTTATTGACTGCCAAGACACTGATCAAATTTACTGTCTTCATGTTTTACTATTTCTATTTCAGCCCCACACAGAGCTTCAGTGGCTTCCAATTTAGCCTTTCTACAATGCTATTATTCATGTCTTTTGCCTTTTATAGCTACAGCCATACCGACGCATATTCTTCTCCACGTCACCTTGATGGCATCCAGCGGAAAGATGACAAAATACCGTCCAAAGTCTTGAAGATGCTTCCACAGCGATATGCTTTTCATTACCACATACGAATGCTTCTTCTGATACGAATAGTCTCTGTTGTGCCCAAAGTTACCAGTCTCCAAGATGAAGCCCATCACTTTATCTGCTTTTCGAGACCATTTTTTATCATCAGAATACAACGGCATCGCCTTAACTGGCATTCCCAAATAATCAACTGCAAGGGCAGCAAATGCTTTCCACTCCGTCATGATTCCGGCTTTTCGAATTCGTGATTCCAGAAGTCCGTGGTTCAATGATTCTCTATATGTCCACAGCAACCTGCACCAGTCACAAATCTGACGTAATCCTATTCCTTCTTTATAGAAATGCTGGAGTATGTGAGCAAAAACAAAAACCACATCTTCATCTGCTGCAGGAAGAAATACTTGCGTATGTCCATTCATCCAAGACCGAACCTTGCCTTCATAGAAAACAGCATTCTGTACCTTGTCTATTCCACAATCGATACACTGCCAAAGACCGCTATGTAATGTTCCGTGCAACTCCACAGACCATCCATCGATGGTAATTGCAAGATGTTTGTTATAATTATCCTCTTCCTCAATAGATGTTGCCAATGGAGATAGAATCTGTAAAGCATTTTTGTAGTTGTCTTCGCTAAGAAACAAATCCATATCTCCACAAGCACGCCAAAGCGGCCTCTCATAACACTGAGCAATACCCTGGCCTTTCACGAGAATGGTATATACATCTTCTGCACGTAGGCGCTCAATTAGACTAGCCACAAAAGCATTCATAGCTTTGTTCCGCTGCTCATGTTGAAGTGTCTGCCCTGCAAACTGAAGGGCATCGGTTTGTGGCACTTTGACATCTGCGACATGCTCCAGTCCTGCAGATACGAGTCCTACAACACTTTGCTCAGTTGCAATATTAAAAAGAGGACTATAACTTATCTCGCCATACGATGCAAGCCGCACCTCGGTTTCCCAAAGTCCGGCTTTCACCAACGCCAATAATGCTTGATAGTTTTTTTCTATCTGCATTAATCTATCTTATAGTTAGTTAGCACATCCAACGGTTCCCAACCTAGTTCCTTGCGTGCCTTTTCATTAGAGAAAGTAAGACTCTTGGTCATCTTCTCCAGCTTATAGGTATTAATGGGTGCCTTACTTCCAAGCAAATCACCCACTTTAGCCATACACCAGGCCATCCAGTAAGGGATGCTGATTGGCTTATGCTTACCAAGTTGTTTGGCTACAGAAGCAGATATCTCACCGAAAGATGGCTGCCGTGTATCGCATACATTATACACACCACCATTCTCTATCAATAACGGTAATAGATGTGCTATATCCTCTGCCATAAGAATACTCTTCACCACCTTACCACCGGCAATGTTCATGTAGAATCCCTTCTTAATGCCATTCACCATCGCGCCAAGGTTGCCAGGAGCATTCTTGCCTGCAAGCAGAGAGGGACGAAGAATACCAAGAACAACATCATTCTTTGAGCACCATTCTGTCAAGTACTTCTCTGCCATGATTTTGCTCTCAGCATAAGGGCTATCTCCCTCCAAAGGATGCTCCTCTGTTATCATATCTCCATATTCGCATCCATACACAGCAACTGTGGAGATAAAGATAAGTGCTTTAGGTACACCTACTTTCTCTAGGGCAGAACACAAATTAACAGTCCCTTGATAGTTTACATTATAGAATGCTTGCTTCTCTGCTTCCGTTTTGGGTACCACATGCGCTTTTCCACAAGCATGTAGAACTACATCATAATGCTCAGACAAAGCAGGAACTTCTTTTGCCAGATTAGACTTGATCATATCATCAGGCGTGATACCACATGTTGTAACCCTATACTCATGTGCGAGTATGGGCATCACATTCTTACCAAGAAAACCAGTACCACCTGTAAACAATAACTTCTCCATTATATCGCTTCTACAAATTTATTGAGTATAATACCCTTCGCATATTCAGTTTCTGCCACTTGTCTTGCTCGCTTTCCCATTTCTGCGAACTCTGTTTGTTTTTCTTTTGATAAACTGGCCAGGAATTGTACTATACCCACTTTATCATCAGGTTTGTAAACAACTCCTATCTGCATTTCTTTCACTAGTAAACCTATCTCACTTTCTGGTTCACCAATGAAAAGAACGGCCTTTCCTGCTGCCATAATATTGTAGGTCTTAGATGGCACACCAAGTCCGAACATTCCTTCAGTAAGGGTCACCAATGCCATATCACAGCTATTGATTACTTCACTTTGTTTTGATCTGAGATAAGCACCATGAAAAACCACATTGCTCATCTTGTGGCTTTGAGTATAGTCTTTCAAATGATTTTCTTCAGCACCAGTACCCCAAAGATGAAACTCTAGAGCTTTATTAGAGGACTCTTTAAGATTCTCTATTAGTTCTTGTAGTCCCTGAACTCTTCCTATATTGCCGGCATACTCCAACACGAACTTGTCTGGACGCATGGGTAAATCCATCGGAGAAACAATATCCAAGTCCGCCCAGTTCTCAATAATCGTAACTTTAGGCTGGTGTTCAAACCTTGCGACTTTTTGCTCCAAAACCTTCTTCATATCTCGTCCAAGTGCAATTAACTGGTCTGCTCTACTATAAGCTTTATCGAAGAGGTTTTTAAGGGAACGGTAGCTCCATGAAGGTAGTTTTAAACCGGCAGGTTTTGTATTCTCCGGGAACACATCATGCACAAGAATGTTTAGCTCAAAATTGCGCTTCTTTCTTAGTCTTGAAATCAAAGCAACCACTGGCGCCGGATTTGTCACCAATAACACCTTATCTCCTTCTTTAATGCTCTTCTTGGCTGTCTTATAGAGCTGGAGACTTATCACAGCGAATCTCATAGCCTTACCCAAAAAGGTATTCTTATCCAAATCCACACCCTTTACATGAGTCACTGAGATTTGTGGCTCTAAAACGAATTTATTGTTCGGATCTGTTTTCTTTCGTTTATCGTAGATCTCTGGCCCACATATTACCTTTACATCATATTTCTTTGCCATAACATTAGCTATCTCCCCCAGGATGAAAGCCGTTGAGGTTTCATCAGGTGGAAATAACTCAGATATAATCAAAAGCTTTTTCATGCTATCTCTTCTAAAATCCTGATTAATTTTTCTGCTCTTTGTTCATAGTTATCATACTTCTTCAGCATCTCCTTTCCATTCATCGTAAGCTGCAACCTATATGCATCATCCGTCGCTACTTTATATATTGCCTCCGCTGCAGCCTTTGCATCAATGGCACTATAGTAACAAGCGGCATCCCCACATAGGCCTCTCGCGAATTCCAAATCAGTCGTCACAATCGGAACTTCCATTTTCATCGCTTCAGGATAAGTTGCAGTGAAGCATTCCAATAGTGATGGCATCACCATGATGTCACTTTGCTCATAGAGATGTGGACATTCGCTTACATCCACCCTACCTAGAAACAGAAAATGTTTCTTCAATTCATAGGGAACATCAATATCTTCCTTATCAATTGTAAGAGCAAACCTAAAATTAAAATCCGGATGACTATCCTTCAAAAATCTTGCTGCCGCGACAAAAATAGATAAATTCTTATGCGGGTAATTTGCTGTAATTGTCAAACAAGTAATGCCAACAAAGGAAGGCATACAAATCCCTCCCCCCCATTTCTCCGGGTAATCAAATACCTGATTATAATAATTTGTTACACTAAATACAGTCTTTTTAGGAAATAACCCCTTTACCCTATTAGATATAAATGGATTCTCAGTCCAGAAATAATCGGTACTCCTCCCAAACATATATTTCCACAAAATACATCTTAACCAAACCTTTATTCTTTTTGATAATGATAGCATTTTGAAATAAGGAGATTCTGGCAGCAATGGATGAGGTATCGCCCATCCACTTAAATGTGGAACTCTAGGATTCCATCGAGATGGTCCAAAAACTGTCAGTACGGCATCAATTTTATACGAATCAACCTGTCCATCTAAAAACTTATCACGTCCCCATAATAATGTCTGGAAATTATTCTTTACATCATAAATTAGAGTGTCAACATTAGAATAGTTTTTGATTCTATTCTCCGTATCTGACATCTTTGAAGACAATACTACGACAAACTGATGCTGTATATATCGATTAAGAAGGCAACATATTGAGTCTGCGACCTGAATGCCGCCCCCTGCCTTTAGGTTCGAGCAGTTAATAAGAATATTCATTTTTGAGATATTTGATCATTTATGTTTTAAACTTCTTTATAAGAAAATTAAACAACCTCGACAACCAACAGAACAACAATATATAGTATACATAAAAAGTGAATTGTTGCGCCAAATAACCACGTGACAATACGATATAGAGGAAGCCATTATAGGTTCCAAGCAGAATGACTGCTGCTATTGAGTTGGGATTACGCCTATAAGTAATCCAAAACACTTTCGAGATATACCCTATCACCAAGCCGTACAGTATAATACCCAACCATCCAAAGGAAAGATAGGCCTCCGTTATATTCAGAAAAGCATTACCATAATCTGTTGTTTGAAAAACCGCCATATTAGCCTCTTTCAAATAACCACCATCTGGTTTCCACGGGAATAAGACTCTAGGTACTGGCATCAGTAATGCTGTTGCAATGGGTTCAAATAATAGAGGCCGGCGTTTGCTATATATTTCCATTGCTTTCGTACTAAACGCATATACCATTGCACTCTCATCGGCTTTGTTAATTTGAACATTACCTTCTGATAAATTTTGAATAGCCTCCATATCTAGCCCTGCACCATAACGGCGTGTGCTTTCTATTATTCCCATTGCAATATAAAAGACAAAAAACAAAGGCAGCCACAGTTCCCATCGGAATCTTCTAACTTTAGGGAATAAATGAAAATAGGTAAATAGAAGAGCAAATAAAATTAAAAGCCTAAATCTAAAACCACCTATTAAATATATTATCGAAGCAACAACAATAAAGCCCAAAGCTAATTTCCTTTTTCTTGTGCTTAATAGTAAGGTAATTGCTGCAGGGAATATACTAATAAAATATGTTAAATACATTTCCGTATGACCAACTTCGGTACCACCGCCTGCAGCTTCTTCAAACTGATGTGCAACTATAAACGATAGTGAAAAACCATAAAACAAACCATTGAAGAAAAATGCTGTAGCAAACAACAATATGGCTATCTTTACCGTATTATTACCTTCATATATCTTTAGGGTATTTTTGAAATAATTTCGCTTAACCTTAAAGCCGAAACCGCATAAAATAGACAGGACCATTAGGATTGAGCCCAGTAGGAGTATCCAGGCGCCAGTTATTTTCCTTCCTGTTAAAAAATCTACTGATATAGTTGAGGCCGGTATAACTACATAGTATAACAGATAAATACAAAAGAAAACAATAGGGGAAAATATAGCTGCTTTATTTTTGCTCATCACACTACCGAGCAGAATCCACCCTATTAATGCAATAAGCAAAAATAATAAAATTGATTCTATAAAATTTTCACCGCCCATTTATCTCAACATTAAATCATGCATGATTGATTGTACAAAACCCATAGGTCTCGGATAAAAACAACTGATTAGGGATTATTTGTACTTTCAACTATATCAATAAAGTCGTTTATTTTCTTGTGAAAATCATCCCATTTTAATCTTGCTGCTATTTCGGACGCAATTTTTCCCATCTTATTAATCTCGTTAGGATTAATAATAAAGAACCTCATAGCAGCCGCAAGAGCTTCCACATCTGAAATAGGTATCACAAATCCAGAATCAGTTGTAACAACATCTCGAGCAATTGTATGGTCTGTGGAAATAATAGGCATTCCGGTTGACATAGCCTCAACTATTGAGAAGGCAAACCCTTCAACTAGAGAAGGGAAAAGAAAAACATGCGATCGATATAGCATTTCCTTCATCTCTGAAGAAGAAAGATTATAATGTACTATTAAATTATCAACCCCAGACTCTTCTAAATATTTCATGTTGCTTGCATTTTGCCTACCAGTCATTTCTATTCTAAACTTCAAACCTTCTGATTGCAATATTTTAGCGGCTTCTACGAGATAGAAAATGCCTTTTCTAAAGGTATAGGAACCAACGAATGCGAAGGTAACGCAACCATCCTCAGGTATATTCCTTTTTTTATATGGATAATTCAGAACTGATACTCCGTAAGGACAAACAGCGACCTTGTTAGGATCTGCTCCATTTTCAACTAGTGTATCAACTGTAAAAGAACTTGCCCCTATATAATAATCAGCTTCTCTTATTTCGCCAAGCACACACTTTTTTTTATCTTCTGTCATCTGGAATTCCACTTCTTGTTTGTAGCCCCATGATAGTTGAGGATGCACAGCTATTTCCCTTTCATATATTTTTAGATTGGATAGCGCATGGGGGTGGTATTGGAATAATATTTTTGGGGATACGTTCGTGTTTGGAAAAACATATGATGCATAACCACTATAAGAGATTACGGGGCATTTTTCTCGTTTAGAAAGATTTCCTGCGAATTTTGAAATATAAATATCCTTCCTGTTACGCAACTTATGTTCCGTCTTAGGAAACACTTTAATTAATACTTGAAGGATTAATGCATATAAGGGGACCTTCAACACTTTTCGAGGGAACATATTCCTGTATTTTCTCCTTAATATTATGTCATCAGTTACCAAATATTTTAACCTATTTGTTTTAAGAAAAGCCAAAGGCAACTGATATTCATCTCTAGCTCCAGCAAAAATCACAATAAATTTCATAACTTCTTATTCAATTTTAATTTTTTATCTTTTAGATACACATAGTAACATGCTATGAATGTGAATACATATTGTCCTATCTGTCCACAAAAATATGAAACAACAGAATCGTATTTAAGGTGAATCATTACATATATGATAGTAATGAAAATAAGACTATGAAAAACCGATAATAGTAACATAAATCGTTGATGTTCCATTATTGTAAGATTTCCTTTTAAGAAATTACCTATTATCATAAATGGAATAACAATATTGGATATAAGAAAAGGAAAAGTGTCTTTTTCATAAGATTCGCCATAAAGGGATAGGATTTGATTATCAAACAATTCATAGAACATAAAAAAGGCCATCGAAATAATTGTAAGCAACACGATTACCTTATCATTTTTTCCAAAGTATTCTTTATAATTATGTTCTGCATTCATTGAAGCCGCAAAAGCAACAAACGCACTACCAAAGTAGTTCGGAAGAAGAATTGTTAGATTTCTTATTTGTACAATCGCTGTCATACTGGCAATCGATGCTAGAGAATCGTGTTTCGTCATCAACGTCTGTGCCCACCAATTAATTGGCGCTTCTATAAAAGATAATAAAAATACAGGAAGAATCATATTCCATAAAACAGGTAATTCATTACGCAGACCCTGTATGTTGTTTTTTACAAAAACTTTTACATTTGTAAAGCGAAAAGCATATATTAGACTTATTAGTGCATAAAGCAGATAATACAAAATCATTCCATATACAGCACCATCATATCCTGCGATTTGAATGCCCAACGCTATAAAAGCAAAAAAAAACACGGAAGATCCTACCTGTAGATATCCAATTAATTTAAACTCTTTAAGTCCACGGAATACACCCTCTAGCAACGGCTGTAGCATTAAAGCAGGTAGCATCAGCCCTAACACACGGAAATAACCTATCAACGATGCATCGCCCAAAATTGAAAGCATCATTGAATCTGGTAATAATAATAAAAAAAGACCGGCGATGAAACAGAGTGCTAAGGAGAATCCAAACAACAATAACAATCTTTTCGAAGCTCTTTCCTGATATCTTGCTTCTGCAGTAAACTTTACACACAATCCCACATAATTAAGTGCACAAATCACCAATATCATATTAAGGGTATTCCTAATAAAACTAAAGCCGCCAAACTCTGCTTTTGTAAGCATATTGGTACAATAGAAAGTAGAAACCACCAAAATAACTTTCGATAGCCCACTTCCAACAGTAGTTATCAGGAAACCATTAAAAATAGGAGATTTTCTTGCTCTATCTTGTAATTCAGATAATTTCATCCTCAGACCTTAAAATATTATACCACTATTTATAGGTTCCCTTCGTTCCCAATTTTCCAAAGTAATAAAACTTTAGCAGATACAAAAACTTATATACAAAATAAAGTAGGAACTTAATCTTATTTTGCGGCATATTACGATAGAACAATCTGCGATACATTTCTTTTGTCCCGCTTATCTCGATATCGTCTAACTCAAAGTCCTTCTCCTCTGAAATATATTGTTTTTCCAATCCTTTTAGTACACCGCTATGAAGACCCGAACCATCTGCGCCCCAATTTCTAGATAAAGAAACCGTTGGACATATTGCAAAAGAGTGCTTAATCATATTAGTCATCACCCTACGTACATCGCCATAATTATTTCCAGCCTCCACCATCTTAATCAATTGGTAGATTACTCCTGGGTATTGCAGATACAACTTAATATCTTGACGTAGTGATTTTTTTAAATAGCGATAGAAGTAATCTGCACCTGAAAGTACATTTTTCTCTTTATCAAACCACACACCTAGTCCATATGCAGGAGTATCTATATTACAATAAATATTTTGAGCACTTACACCCTCAAAAACCGTTCCACTATGTGCACATATATTAATAACCCGCTCATCATTGCGATATTTATTCATCGCTGAATTCATATAGCGTATTGTGCAAGGCGAAAACTCATTATCATCTTCTGCACTTAAGTATCCGTCATATCCCTGACTCACAACATATTCTCTGAGTTTCCTTCCATTGCCCATAGGCCCCAGGTTTTTATCAGCAGTCAATATAGTAACTTTCTTAAAACCTGTTATAGTAGGCAAATATGCCTTTATTTTTTCATAGCCTTCACGATATTTTTCAGTGGGGGGAAAATCAAGACCTATCACGAGCTCTGTCTTATCTGCATCAGCATTACGAGCCAAAGAATCGACCAAACGCTTGAGATGCGTATATCTATTTAGAGTAGGTATCGTAAATGGATAATAAACAAATTCTCTCATTATATAAATAATTACTAATCAACATATTTGAATGTAACACTCTTCTTCTGGTAACGCCATGTATACACATCAACATACCATATATCCTTTTCGGGTTGCAGTCTGTAAATATAGTCATCAAGATAGTTAGGTACCTTGATATTCTTTACTTCTATTACAGGATTTTCTTCTTTCGATGATGCCAACTTAGCAGAGACCGCTTTTATAATTAGGGTTCTTTCTGAAATTGATATAATTGGGTATAAATTGGGACAAGCACTATAATAATTAGTGGATAAAACAATGCCAACCAAAAAATTGGGTCACACCCTTGCGCAAGGAATGCATCGGCTGCACTCCAAAAAGTTCCCTTTACCGTTTTATTTTTTAACGACTCTTCTGTCACAATTTATGCCAATGCCGCTTTTTGTTCTTTATAATATGCGATAATCGCATTAATAATATCATCAACCTTAGTAGGCTGACCATTCGTAAAAGGTGGTACAAAATAATACACGAAATCCGAATCAGTATGAGCTACTTGCAATTTGTCCCCCATGAAAAGATCTGAAAACCGCTCTGGATTATTATTTACATAGAGTATGATGTCAGAAGACTTGTACACCTTGTCCTTGGGGCCAATATCCGAACAAAGCCATACTCTATGCTCCTCGTAATTAAACTGTTTTGCTATAAATTGTTTACAGTTTTCACTATTCAGGAAATTCACGAAGTCGCTTTCTTTTAGCAATTCCTTGAAATATACGCGACATTCCACGACAGACTTCCACAACGGGACAAGATCGTATGTCCTACTCAGCCATTGCTGCACATAGTAGTCATCAGGAATAAATTTCATCAGTCGTACGAAATCATCATCCGAAGGGTGGAGTAATGGGAATTTCCCTTTGTCACTCCCCAAAATTGTGGTCTTGAGCATGCTATTATAATCGCATAACGACCGCAATGCTGCTGTTCGCAACTCTTGGTCTGCATAGGCCTTATAATTCTTGCCCAGCACAAACATCGCAGCTGACTCCATCGCCTTTACAAGAAGTGTTTGCTCATACACAACGATATGATGGCAGAAAACATAAGCAGACTGGAAACTCTTCACTCCAAGAACACTGATAATTTCGTTGATGGCCTTTGTCGAATAACAGACCGTGAACTTATTTCCATCGTTCTTGTCTTTTACGACATAGACAGAACTCAAAAGACGATCTACATCAATAGTGAATGTGCTATACCCCGAAGCCCACACATCACGGCATGCATAATCAAGACCGTCCACGTCCAACACATCACTATGCAGCAATTCAATAAATGCATTCTTGAAGCTTTCATTCTTTTCATCAGGATAACGGCAACCAACTATCATTCGGGCTATCAAGTCAGGATATGCTTTCCTTTCTTTAATAAAGTCACGATAGACACTCAGTGCAACGTATGCGCTCATGATTTCATGAGGCTTTGAATCTTTAATATATTTTGACCATTCTGCATCAAAATTTTCATCCTCTACCAAAGATACCAATGCTTTTCGCAGATTGTCATCCCCATTATCATAGTAGTTCTCAAAAGTATGAGAAAATGGCTAATGTCCAACATCATGTAGTAAACATGCAAGGCGGAAACTTTCAAACACTTTGTCCCAATCTTCAGGATAGTCATATTTATTTTTGTTGCCATCCTTTTCATCGGCTTTATTCTTCTCTTCCAAGCATCGACAAAGGCGATATCCCAAGTGGAATACACCCAGCGAATGAATAAACCTGTCGTGGCGAGCACTTGGAAACAGTGTCCGAGCAGATGTCTGCTCTACCCGGCGAAGGCGTTGGAAATAAGGAGTATCAAGGATACGGTCACAATACGTCTCGGGTATCGTGATATATCCATGTACACTATCCATGATTCGTTTACACTTTTCCATCTCCTATTTGTCTTTTACGTCCTTCCATACTTTCGCCATCAGTTCTTTAGTCCTCTCACTTTTACTGAAACGAAGGTTGTTGTCAAGAGCCGTATAGAACTGCTCTATATGCACAATTTCTATTCCTTTTACAGATACTTTTATATCATTTGGGTATTCAGCCACCATACGATACAGAGCACTAGATCCAAAATCACTGAAAAGATTCTCCTGTAGCAGATTTCGATGGATCAAGTACATCTGATAGTTTGAGATAAAACTCAGACGAGCATCTTCCTCCAAAATGCGAAATATCAACTCCTGTATATCAATGCGTCTCATGCCTCAACTCCTTTCTCCGTCATCTCTTCCCAAATCTTCAACTCATCCTTATACGGGATGAATGGTTGGTATAATTTATAGAACGTACCACCTATAGCCCCTCTAAATGCCCTCAATCTTGGAATATCAAAACCACACTTCAAAATTAATTCTGGTGCGATGTCTGTATATGGGTCCAGATAAACAATGTCTCGTATTCCTATTTGATATGCTTTCTTCGAACAGAGTACGCATGGCGAGGCTGTAACATACATAGTACCACCCTTCAGCCCCATACCCCCTTGTCGTGCCAGGCGCAACATGGTATTCTCCTCCGCATGCAACGAGCGAGTGTTTACAGCATCCTTATTCTCCTTATAAGTATTATATCGGGATCGGAAGCAATAAGCATACTTCAATCCGTTTTCTGCAAGTTTTTGCGACACTTCCTGACCACAGTCATGCCCCATGCAGTCACAAAAGCCATTTCCGTATGTGTCAACAACATTTCCACCTTCATCATACTTGAGGTAAGGCTTTGTGTCAGCTAGTTCAAACTTGCTATAAACTTTATATAGCGATTTATCCTCTTTATCGCTAGCATCCTGATATACCTTCTGTGCTTCAAACAGACCTCCAAAGTCACGGAGATTACAAGGCAACTGTGGTGCTGGTGGATCGTTCCATCCTACAGACTGTACCGCATTTTCCTTATCAACTATCGTACAACCAACCTGTCTTGAAATGCAGCCTGAATTAAACTTTGCCACATACGCAATCGACATACATCTCTCATCGCGTGTTGGTGTTACAAGACCTGGTCGCGAAATAAGTGCAGAATATTTCATCCACTGCTCCCCGTAAGTATAGAACGAATTGGTAGCGAACTCCAACTCCTCTTTGTCGTATCCGTCTCTCTTTATCTTTTCTTCTTCTCTCTGTAGCCCCTCTAATGTATTATAGGCTATATGCAACTCGCTCTCCGATACACATCGCTGCAAATCTGGTGCGAAAAACTGTCCATGTTCAAAGTCATCAAGCTTATTCTCATGGCTGCTCAGTGCAGAGATGTTCCCACAAATAGCATACAGTCTATCCCCATCTGCATAGTTAGAAACCTTCTCTCGCAGCAAATCTTCTTCGTGACCATCATTATGGATGGCCACCATATAAAACGCATTATACCGTTCGCGCAGGTAGAGTATCTCCAATGAGTTACGCACAGAATCAATAACAAAACGACGTTTAGCATTATTATCGTTGAGGTGATGACCTTTGATAATTTGGTTTATCAGCTCAACCACGTCAAACACATGATTACTGTCATGACTATCTTTAAAATCAGGATATTTCTTTTCCGATTCGCCGGTTGCCCTGATTGCTGTTGCGAGTCGATGGACAAAGAAATTTTTGGAGTAGTAATCACGTATCTTCATCTCATCATAGAGATTATTACAGAAATGCTCAAACTCCGCATCAAAGAATGTGTCCGCCAGCATCTTCCTTAGTTCCACTCGCTCATTCGTCTCTTTGCCTTGAGCCTCATTTGCAATACACAACTGCTCAAGTGTTGACATCTGGCTAAATCTATTGATAAGGCTGTCCGTAAGTCCCCATCCAATGATGGTTCCTTCCGAGAAATTACTGTCTACATCGTACTCATACGGATCCTTTCCTTTGTGGCTATGGTGGAACTTATATGTCATCAATGCTGACAGATGGACAACAACCTCCTTTACATCATGATACTTTCCAAACAGTTCTTTCAGCATGTAGAATATCAACACATTCTTGTACTTGATAATCTTAAACGGCTCATAATGTCTGCTCACCAAGTAGCAGCGTTCATATTCACGCTTAAATACTTCGCACTGCTTGCTGTCTGATGGCATCTTTGCAATATTATCATCGAATGGTCGAATCAGTTTGTTGTCGTGCCACTGTCCAAAGTCCATCGCCATCATATCAGCAAAGTTTGAGCATCCACTGCCTGTAATACCTGTCAGTGCCACAATAACGAAGTCCTCACGCTGTGAGTATATTTGATGCAAAGGTATAAATTTGTTCATATTGATATTACATAATTTTAGAATTATGATGTCTCTACAATACATTCAGCAAATCATCAAGCGTATTAACCTCTGTCCAAGTTTACCTGCAATATCCTCGGCAGAAAGTGGAAATCATTAAAAATGATAATATGCACAAGCAAGTCCTCTAAAACTAGTCGTAACTATTATTATGCCCAGGTGCCCATATTGAATATCTCGCCATTCAAAATTTTAGAAGCGTTTACTTGACAATAAAATCGTATAGACTTCTAATAATAGGCGTATCCAACTCTACAGGATTATTCTTCAATCTCACCGGATTAACCGAAGTTGAAAGCACTTTCAACTCATCTTCCCTATTCCCAGCCACAGGATTCTTCAACTCCATATCCACCATCATCTGACGGAACTCAGCAATAGCCTGTTCGGGGCTCTCACACCCCATGGCCTTAGAAATAAGCGCAAATATACCAACCAAGTATTCCTGTCCGCGACAATCAATACACTTATCCAAATGCCCAATCATATACTCCCAAATCTCAGGAAGGCAAACAGCCACAGCATGACCATGAGGCAACTTATACAGAGAAGTGATCTTATAACTGAACGCATGGGCAGCCGTGGTCTGGGTGATATTGATAGCACGTCCACCATAGTTAGCCGCCAGCATTATCTGCTTTGCGGCCTCATCATCATTCTCAAAGATATACTTCCGCCAGTTGGCCATAATGAGCTCTATGGTCTTGCTGCTATATTCATAGCTCTCCTCTGTTGAGTTAACACTCCACCAAGACTCAATACCTTGGCATAGGGCATCCATCATGGTACACTTTTTCTGATATAGAGGTAAAGTCTTCAAAACGGTAGGCTCCAGTACCGCATAATCAGGCAATACGCCATCATTAGTAACTGTCTGCTTTGCTCCTTCATAATACATCACTGCATTATGAGTGGACTCAGAACCAGTACCAGCCGTTGTAGGAATGGCAATAAACGGAAGCATAGCACCGTCGCAAGCCACACGAGTACTTACTAACGGAGGTATGATTGCTGCATTCCCCTCATTGGCCAGAACCGCCAGTTTAATACACTTGGCCACATCAATGGCACTGCCGCCTCCAACTGCAAGAATGGTATCACAGTTGGAGGTTTTCAGCAGTTCTATACCATTGCAGACCTGTTCATACAGAGGGTTGGGCGTAAAGTCGGAAAACATCACCCTCTCCTTCACCGGCAATGCCTCTATCGCGTTCTTGATGTTCAAGAACGGATAAGAGGAATCCACTACCAGGAACAATTTCTCGCAACCAACTTCCTTCAATATGGCAGGCAGTTGTGCTATTTCGTTTATTATCTTCTGCATAAAATTACTTCTTAAGGAAGGTCATCAGGGCTTCTTTGTTCTGAATAGGAGTGGTGGTAGGACGGCCAAGATCCTTGCGGTTGCCTTTCTTCACCTTGATTTCAAGCAAAAGCGGTCCTTCGACCATTTTAACTGCTTTCAGACAGTCAAGAAGGTCTTCTTTGGAATCAACGCTAAAAGCATTAGTATAACCTACCGCTTTAGAGACAGCGGGCAAATCAATCTTCAAACCCACCGTAGGCTGTCCACCCACTGAGTCGTGTGCTCCATTATTGAACATTACGTGTACATAGTTTTTAGGAGCCTTGTTGGCCACAATAGCCATACTGCCCATATGCATAATAGCAGCACCATCACCATCAAAGCACCACACTCTGCGTTCAGGTTGTGCTAGGGCAATACCCAAGGCAATCTGAGAGGCGTGTCCCATAGAACCAACCGTCAGGAAATCACGCTCGTGACCTTGGTTCGTAGCCGCACGATACTCAAAGAGCTCACGGCTAATCATACCTGTGGTGGAAACAATGCAATCTTTCTCACCAAGAGCAGCAGCAACGGTCTGGATGGCCTCTTCACGTGACATTGTGAGGTCATTTACCTCAACGTTCTGAAGCTTGTAATCCTCAAAGGTGTCCTTTTCAATGACCAATGCAAAAACCTCTTTGTTAGCAAGAGCTTTTGCAGCCTTTTCAATCTGTTTTGCAGCTTTGTCTTCCTCTTTAGAGAGGACCTCATAGTTCACACCCATCACATTAAGCAGACCGGTAGTCACCTTGCCTTGCTTTACGTGCTGGGGTTCATCGTGAACACCAGGACGGCCTCTCCAACCAATCAGGAGCAGTACGGGAATGTTGTACACTTCCTGATCCGTGAGTGATGCCAGCGGGTTGATAATATTACCCTCTCCACTGTTCTGCATATACACACAAGCAGGCTGTCCTGTTGCCAGATAATGACCGGCAGCAAGTCCTACGGCTGCACCTTCGTTGGCGGCAATGATGTTGTGAGCTGCATCAAAATGATCTGTGATGTATGCACAGATGTTCTTCAGCAGACTGTCGGGAACTCCGGCAAAGCAGTCAATGCCTTTCTCTCTTAATGCCTCAATAAAAAACTCAGGTCTAATCATAGTTCTGCTCCTTTCTTACTCTTCGGGGATTAACGTAATGATTTCCTTAATACTCATGCACTTATCATCGCACTCCTTAGCACGGTGGTTCTCCAGAATGGTACGAGCTGCATCCTGCATGGCAGGGAAGCCGGTACGGGTGAGCTGGTTGGCATAGATAACCACATTGACTCCCCTATCCTTGAACTCCTGTTCTGTAACCGTATTGAAGCTAGTAGGAACAACCACAACAGGCGTTGTGCTGTTCTTCTCACGGAACTTAGCCACAAACTCAAAGATCTCAGCAGGATCTTTCTTGCGGCTGTGAATCATGATGGCATCTGCACCGGCCTCACTAAAGGCGAAGGCACGCTCCAGTGCGTCTTCCATACCCTGTTCCAGAATCAGAGACTCAATACGGGCGCAAATCATGAACTCTTTGGTCTTCTGGGCCTTCTTACCAGCACGAATCTTCTCGCAGAAATCTGGAATGGCAGCCTGAGTCTGTTTCACCTCGGTACCAAACAGAGAGTTCTTCTTCAAGCCGGTCTTGTCCTCAATGATAACCATAGAAACGCCCATACGCTCCAGTGAACGGACTGTATAAACAAAGTGTTCCGTCAAACCACCGGTGTCACCATCAAAGATGATAGGCTTGGTGGTAACTTCCATAATATCATCAATGGTGCGGAAACGGCTGGTCATATCCACTAGTTCAATGTCGGGTTTACCCTTGGCGGTTGAGTCGCAAAGAGAACTCACCCACATAGCATCAAACTGATAGGTCTTGCCATCCTGCAGTACCTTGGTATTCTCCACAATCAGACCGGTAATACCGCTATGTGCTTCCATAGCAGTTACCAGTCCCTTCATATTAATGAGCTTGCGCAAACGGCCTCTACGAACATCAGGCATAGAAGCCTCTGCACGATGAGCAGCATCCAACTCCTTATACATAGGGTTGTTGCTATAGGGATATTCCACCAACTTACCACCATAGGTTGCAAGAACCTCACATACCTCCTGACGTATAGGCTTCTGGAAACCTTCGCACCAGTCGTTGCCATGAACCAGAAAATCAGGCTTCAAAGCTAATAGATTCTCCTTGTAAGAGAGTGTCTTCTGCTCTACCACACGCTCTACACCGGCCATATTCTCAAACAAAGCCTTACGCTCTGCAAAAGGAATCAGCGGGTAACGCTTAAAGCTGGAGATTGCCTCATCACTCAGCACACCAATAATCAGGCGGCCCAAGCGACGAGCCTTGTTGATGATAGCAACGTGACCTGAATGGATGTACTCCGTAGAGAAGCACATATAAACCGTTCGTTCATTTACTTCTGCCACCTTCTGGCTCACCACCTTCAAGTCTTCGGGAGTGTCAATCTCTGCACAAAGCATATCCTGCACATCGCAAGGATAGATCTTGCATTTGTCACTTACCTCATTGAAGGCGTTCTCTGCATACACCTTACGATTGTCACTCTCGCAGAACTTCTCAATAGTCTGGAGCCATACCAGCCAATCCTCTTTCTTGATCTTGTAGAGAGGTTGTGCGGCCATAGCATTGTCAAAGAACTCAATGCCCACCTTCTCGATGCGGCCTTCTTTGATTACTGCTTTGAAGTCCTTCTCCGGAAGAGGGAGCGTGCTGCTTACTGCCATACAGCTGTTCTCGTTGTCAATCACAGCCTCCATCACACGGCTCTCGAAAACCAAGTCACCATGCATCAGGATGATGTCGTCATCCTTCAGTGCGTCTTTTGCGCAATAGATGCTGTAGATGTAGTTGGTCTTGTCATAAAGCGGGTTGTTTACGAAGGTGTACTTCAACGGGAGGTGAAGAGCGTTGCAGTAGTCCACCAGCACCTTATCGTAGTAGCCGGTGGTCATTACCACTTCTTCTACACCGAAGGATACCAATTGTCTGAGTTGACGGCTCAAAATGGTATTCTTGTAAGAAATTTCCGTCATGCATTTAGGATGTTCATTGGTGATAACACCCATACGGGAGCCAGTGCCCGAATTCAAAATTAATGCTTTCATTCTTATGATAATTTCGTTTGATTTATTATTAGTTTACTTACAATTCGCTTAAACTGATAACACTTCGATTAATTAAAATCTATCTTTATTCCTTAATAAATCGAGCATCTTCTTATATGGAATATCAGGGTCAAATATTTCTTTAGAATGCCATGCCCCTCTTTTTTCAATTGGAGGAAGTTTCATATAGTCATCATATATTATAGTAAGCACTTCTTCGTATTGTCTTGGAATTAGTACAGGGTGACCATAGAAACTATAATCAATCATATCGTCAAAAAGGTTCTTCTTAAATATCAGATGTTTGTAATGATAGGTAAGAATACTCCATGCGATATAGCTCTCTGAAAAATCATTTTCATATTTCCTTAACGTTCTATCGAGGTCAACCCTAATATACTCACCGCTCCTCTTATTGGGGAATAGCTCCATCTTCTTTTTATCATCTTCACTAGGACACGGGCACCCTCGTCGCATATAAGCACTACTTTCTGAAACAAGATGTTTAATCGTTTCTATATCAGCTTCAATATTCTCGGGTGAAAAATTATCCAAAGGAAAAATATCTATGAAGAAGCCTTGATTAAACGCCCCGTATCTAAATGGGAAAGAGACTCCCGTAGTATTTGAATTCCTTAGTTTAGCAAATGAAAAAGAGTATTCATTATCAAAACCTGGGAATTGTAAAAAATAAGGTTCAGGAAAATCACTGACATGTTTTTTTAAACTCTCGTAATCTTCTCTCGGCATGAATACATCTATGTCATCATCCCATGGGATAAAACCATTGTGTCTAATACAACCAAGTAAACAACCGAATGCTAATGAATAACGGAGCTTATTATTGCGACATACTCTATCGAAATTAATTAGTATATCTATTCCAACAGCCCAGAGTTTTTTTCGTTCTTTAGTTACTAAAAAATCACAAATGGTCTCTTCTTCAAAAAAAGAAGCAGGCAATATTCCCTCGTTTATAATTCTTTCACATTCTGTCATTTGAAAAAACTATTAAAAATAAGACAACTCTACAAGCTCTTTGATTTAAGTATTCTAATTATATCCGAGAAAGACTTCATTTCTCCAATCTCTTCTGGCTCTAGAGTCACATCGAATTCACTTTCCAGTTCAACGACCAAATTCAACTGACCCATAGAGTCCCATTTTTCACAAGTGGTCTGAGAGCAAGTCTCATCAACGGTATCTAACTCAAACAGATTCTTCAGAATCTCTAATACTTTTTCTTCCATAACTATTTCAAATTTATGTGATAATACTTTTCAATATCTAAATCAACACTATTCAAATCAAGCGCATATTCCTTGCTTCCATCAGCATTGTCAGCCACACAAGGGAATCCGCAACGATCATAGAAATCAGCTACCTGTGCGTTCTTAGCTGTAGGCAGATATGCGGCTTTGACAGATTCTAGTCCACTCTCTTTCATCATCGCAAGAATCTTCTTAATAAAGGCCCTCTCGATACCCTTACCCAGAATACGACAGCTCAACAAGAATGTATCAATCGTGTCGCCTTTCAGCATAATACAACCGGTAATGCCATTATCCCCAAACCTATCAGCCACACTGATGCACCAAATCTTCCAACCATCAGCTAAGAATCCCTTAACGTCCGCATCAGTATAACGCTTTGTAGTCAGGTTAAACTGATTGGTCTTTTGCGTCATCTGAGCAATACGAGGGATATTGAACTCGTTGGCAGCCTCAATGGTAATCTGGATATCAAGACTCTCCAAGAATGCGCCAAAGTCAGTAAATGAGTTTTGTGCTTGAGCACGAGCTGCATTTGCTTTGTATTGCTCCGTTTTCTTCTTATCCTCATCGGTAATAGAATATACCTTGAAGTAATCATACACCAATTGCTTGAAGAATATAGGCAGTTCGTAAGGCTGTGCAGGAAATTCTGGCACACTCACCATCGGGAGCATTTGCTTAATCAACTCGCGTTCCGTAGGATTGTCATCCACAAACACAAAGCTGTCCAAACCAATGTTCAGTTCGTCTGCCAGTTCCTTAATGTTGGTTGCTTTGTCCGTCCAGTTGATGCGGTAAGCGGCAAAGTGCTCTTTCTTCAGCACCATAAAAGGATTCTTCTCCCAAGCTTCTAGCACGTCTGCTTCATTGTTTTTGGAACAAACAGTTAGAATGACACCGGCTTTAGAAAGCTGGAGTAATGACTTCTGGAAGAAAGCGAAAACTTTGCCAGGATAGTCACCACCTATCTTAATGCCACTGATGCCGTCCTCACCCAGCACACCACCCCACAAGGTGTTGTCCAGATCCAACACAATACATTTCTTGCGCTTTAAGGCAATGCTCTCCAACTTGCGGTTCCACCAAGCTTGAAAATCCTTTGTCAACTTTGGATTGATACCCATCTGGCTAATAAAGTAGAACTTCCAGTCAAAGAGATCTGCCACAGGATAGTTCTTGGTAAACTCAGAGTAGTCAAGCACCTTAAGGTTACTGTGTATTTTTTCTGCTTCAAACAAGGTGGCATTGTATTGCTCAATAGCACTACAGACTGTATAATCATCCTCTGTAAAGGGTACTGCATAGATATCCTCCATTGTGAGGGCAATCACGGTCTTGTTGGCATCTATCTGCGCAAGAACAAAGTTAAACTTCTGTTGGTACCCCTGTATTTCCGCTACAGAGGCTTCACGGTTGTAGCCAATTGGTGCCTGATAGTACCAGACATAGCCGTTAGCATCAGCCGGAATGAAGGAAATGTCATCATAACCCGAAAAAGTGTAGTCTTTCGGGAAGAATCTTTCTACTGTGTTGTTTCTGAAAACGAATAAACTCATTCTATGATATTTGTTGGGGCTTCTACTAGTTCAATTAGTCCCACGTTCTTATTAAATAGGAAGCACACACGACTGCCACAGAAAGCTACGGCCTCAGCCGGTTTGCTTACCGTGATGTATTTTTGTTTTCTTAATTCTTCACAAGCGTCTTCCAAATTATCCACCACATAACAGCAATGGTATGGTGAAACACCTACTTTTTCCAGTGTTTTGTTTACCGGTGATTTCTCATCTACTGGTGCCAAGAGCTCTACCGTGGGCATTCCCTCTTTAGTAAGCCAACAGATGTTTACGTTTTGGATAGGGTCAAAAATAGATGAAGAACGCTTGTAACCACCTTGCTCATAAATTGAGGCGGTAGCATCCAATTCCTTAACGGCAACTCCTATATGATGGAACTTAAAGGATTCAAGCATCTTAGTACTCTATAACGGGTGAAACCTTGCAGTCTGCCAAATTGATATGAGCAGTTCCCCAAGAAAGGCCTGCACCAAAACCAGACACGATAGCATCTGTCAGTTCCTGATTTGCCAACTCAGAAGAGATTGTTAAAGGAATGGATGGCGAACTGGTATTGCCATACTTATCCAAGCAATAAGGCACTCTTTCCAAAGGATACTTGATTCGCTTAGCCACAAAGTCAGTCATAAACTTGTTAGCCTGGTGAAGAATCAAATGACCAACTGAGGTCAGTTCTAATCCTTGAGTGGCACAAATATCCTTAATGCTTCGAGGAACGGTACGCATCACAAAATTGAACACCTCCATACCATTCATAAACACCTCATTATCACTAAGGATGCTGCCATCTTTCTCGGTATGCTCTTTCAAGTTCTCAACGGTGGTCTTGAAACGGCCTGCTCCAGCTTTGATCTTAACAGAATCTTCTCCAGAGCCATCTGAATAGAGATTAAAGACCGTCTCAAAGCTATCATCTGTCTTTTCCACCAATGTGGCAGTTCCTGCATCACCATAGAGTGGAGCATCCACTTTGTCCATTCTGTTTACAAACTTTGAGAAGGTTTCACCATCCAGCAGAAGCACACGGTTAATACCTTCCATTGAAGCGTATGCCATAGCTGTGGATAATGCATATACCCAACCTGAACAGCCAAGTGACAAATCAAGGGCTGCAGTTGTTGTGGGCAGGCCTAATCTATGCTGTAAGATAGGAGCTGTTGCTGGAATTTTATAATCCGGAAGCTGACTGAGGAACAAGACCATATCAATACTATTACGGTCAATGTTGTTGTCTTCAATCAGTTTCTCTGCTGCTTTGAAACAAAGATCTGAGGCTGTGACATCCTCATCCACAAATCGTTTTTCTTTGATACCAATGGAGTTGATAGTTTTCTCTATCTCTTCCTCAGGTATCAAATAAACAAGGTCACTATTTTTACTCACGTTCTTGGGGACACAAGCACTAATGGCCTTGATGGTCACCCCTCTATACTTTATTGTTGCCATTTTCTTTAATTAAAGGTTACTACCACCATCCATCCTTATCTGTGTGCCGGTAATCCAACGACTGGCATCACTGAACAGGTAGATGGCTGCATAAGCTACATCAAGCGGGTTACCAAATCCAAGCGGATACATGGCCTCCTGCTTTTCCCAATCCTTATCTGAAATATTGTTTAGTGTACTGAGCAATTCCGTTCTTATCATCATAGGCATGATGGAGTTGGAGCGGATCTTACGTGATACCAGTTCTTTTGCATATGCTCTCATAATGCCATTAACTGCTGACTTAGAGGCCGCATAGATTCCTAATCCGGGTTCTACCTTTTCAGCACCATAGCTACTCATCCATACCAATGAACCACCCTTGTTAATCTTCTTCTTAACAAGAAGCTGTTTCAGCATCATAATGGGAGCTGTCAGGTTTACGTCAAAAACACGTTGAATCTTCTCCTCGGTGATGAACTTCACCAGTGTGGTATCTGACACACCAGCACACAGGAATACTCCATCAAGAGCAGGAGCGTTCTCACCCAACACTTTCAAGAAATCTTCATGACAAAGATTTCCAGCAAAGGAAAGATGCCCCTCCCCTTCCAGTTGCGGCATCAGTTTCTCCAATCCTTCAGCATTCAGGTCAACAGCCACAATCTTAGCCCCAAGTTTTGAACTTTCAATGGAGGTTGCCTTACCAATACCTGATGCTGCACCTGTGATGAGGATGGTCTTTCCTTCAAGTGAATACGGATTATACATAACTATCCCTGATAACGTTCACAAACAATCTTATAGAGGTCTGCTATCATATTAGCATTTTCCATCTCGTTTGCAGAAATAATGACCTCATATTCCTCATCACACATTGCCATTTCAGAGAGGGCAATGATGGATGACCAACCGTCGATATCACGGAATCTTGTCTCAAGTGTCAGACCTTCAGGTTCATCGTCGAACTGGTCTGCAAAATTCTGAATAAACTGTTTCTCGTCTACCATAATGCTTATCATTAAAATATTTTACAATTTCATTATTTTGGCAGGATTACCAAAAACAGTAGTCCCGTCTTTTATTTTTTTAATTACCACACTATCAATACCAACAACACATTCATTTCCAACTTTCTTATGAGGTATTATACTTGATTTTGTGTGCATGGTTGACAATCTTCCTAATGATGCATAACCCCCAAGGAAAACATAAGATTCCAAAGATGCATAATCGTCAACTGATGCATCATGACCCAAATTACAAAAAGCCTGTATCATAACATGCTTACCAACTTTAACATTGGGAGAGATCCAAACAAATGCACCGATATAACAACCATCTCCAATCTTAGAAAATGGATTGATGATAGCAGTAGAATCAATAATAGAATAAAACGAACCACCTCTCTTTTCTATAATATCGGTGTAATAATGTCTCCATTTAGATTCTCCGAGCGCACAAATAAAGACATCATCTGGCTCGATACAATAATCCTCAACGGAACCTAAGATAGGGGGCCAAACACCGTCCTTCCCCTCTAAAACGGTATTATCATCATCAAGGAAGCCTTTACAATCAACGTCTCCTTTCTTATATGCTTCGGTTTTTATAAATGTGCAATATGCTTCACGTCCGAGTCCTCTTGCACCAATAATAATAAGATGCTTCATCCTACTTAACCACTATTTCAATTATTCTATTTAAATCGGCCTCACTCAACTCATGGTGCATCGGCAGGCAAATCACCTCATTTGCAATCCTCGTTGCAACAGGTAGATTCTCTGTTGTTGCAGAAGGAAGACTGCGATAAGTGCTAAATGTGCTAATCAATGGATAAAAATATCTACGTCCAAGCACGTTTTGCTCCCTCATTTCAAAATAGAGTTCGTCTCTTGTCTTTCCATATTCTTCAGCATTAATAAAGATTGGGAAATAGCTGTAGTTATGACGTACACCAGGCATATCATCAAAGAAACGAATGCCAGGAACATTACGCAAAGCTTCACGATATTTCTGTGCCACCTTTTGGCGGTTGGCAATTGCCAGATCAACCTGCTTTAAATTCAGTAGGCCGTATGCACAACGCACTTCGTCAACTTTACTATTAATACCTGGTGCTACAACTTCAGTTTCTCCAGTAAAGCCAAAGTTCTTCAGGTAGTCAATGCGCTTCTTGGTCTGCTCATCATGCATCACCAAAGCACCACCTTCCAAAGTGTTATAGACCTTAGTTGCATGGAAACTAAGTGTACTCATATCACCTGCATTGAGGACACTTTCACCATCAACCTCTACACCAAACGCATGGGCAGCATCATAGATAACCTTCAAACCATACTTATCAGCAATTTCCTGAATACGCTTCATCTTCACAGGCTTGCCATAGCAGTGCACTGGCATTATTGCTGTGGTCTTAGGAGTAATTGCAGCTTCAATTTTATCAGGATCAATGCCACAAGTTTCCTCCTCAATGTCCACAAACACAGGACGACATCCATTCCACCAAATGCTATGAGTTGTTGCCACAAAGCTGTAAGGAGTGGTTATGACCTCACCAGTAATACGCAAGGCCTGTAACGCTGTCAATAACGGTAATGTACCATTAGTAAACAAGCTTATGTAAGGTACTTTTAGATAATCACATAGAGCCTGTTCCAACTGCTTATGGAACTGTCCCATATTGGTAATCCACTTACTTGCCCAAATTTCTTTGAGCATCTCATTAAACTCGTCGAGGTCAGGTAACAACGGCGAAGTTACTGTAATTTGTTTCTCTGACATATCACTTAAATTCTTTATTTACTTATTGATACTTGACATATCTGGATGAGTGAAGGTATTGGAATTTATTTCTTCTTTCATCTCGTCTATAACTTTCAGTAAGTACTGTCCGTATTGATTCTTAAGCATGGGCTTAGCAAGCTCACGCATCTTATCCTCAGAAATCCATCCATTGCGGTAAGCAATGCCCTCCAAGCAAGCCACCTTAAGACCTTGACGCTTCTCTATGACCTCTACAAATGTACTTGCCTCAGCCAGCGAGTCATGCGTACCCGTATCCAACCAAGCAAATCCACGGCCAAATACCTGAACTTTCAACTCACCGTCTTTCAGAAATGCCTGATTTACCGTAGTGATTTCCAACTCCCCGCGGGCTGAAGGCTTGATATTCTTAGCAACATCAACCACCTTATTCGGATAGAAATACAACCCAACAACAGCATAATTGCTCTTTGGTTCCTTGGGCTTTTCTTCAATGCTCAAGCAATTACCTTGTTTATCAAACTCAGCAACTCCATAGCGCTCAGGATCTGATACCCAATAGCCAAATACCGTTGCTTTCTGATTCTTCTCTGCATCCTCAACTGCTTTACGTAGCAGGCCAGTGAAACCGCTACCATAGAAAATGTTGTCTCCTAATACCAAGCAAGCAGAATCATTGCCAATAAACTTATCACCAATAATGAAAGCCTGTGCCAATCCATCTGGTGAAGGCTGTTCTGCATATTCAAAGTGAACACCATAGTCAGATCCGTCACCAAGCAGGCGCTTAAAACCAGGGAGGTCATATGGTGTTGAGATAATGAGTATATCACGAATTCCTGCCAGCATCAAAACGCTGATTGGATAATACACCATTGGTTTATCATAAATCGGAAGCAATTGCTTGCTCACACCCTTAGTTATAGGGTAAAGACGAGTGCCGGAACCTCCGGCAAGTACTATTCCTTTCATAGCAAAAACTATACTAGGTTTGGTATGCCATTGAGCTCGTTCTGAATGTACTGGAGGCTGGCTATCTTCTCCTTCGTTTCCTCCAGATTCAGAATACGGGTGTTGTTAGAGTTGAATTCATCAATCAATGCACGTTTGGTGTCACCTTCCTTGAAGTACTTATCGTAGTTCAAATCACGGTTGTCTGCAGGTACAGCATAGAAATTACCCATATCAATGGCCTTGGCAGCCTCTTCCTTGGTAAGAAGCGTTTCAAACATCTTTTCGCCATGCCTAATTCCAATAACCTTAATTTCTTCCTTCTTACCACCAAACAACTCGCAAACAGCTTCTGCCTGAGTCTGGATGGTGCAAGCAGGAGCTTTCTGGACAAGGATGTCGCCATTTTTGCCATGCTCAAAGGCAAAGAGCACAAGGTCAACTGCCTCTTCAAGAGACATGATAAAGCGAGTCATCTTAGGCTCGGTCAGTGTGATAGGATTACCCTTACGAATCTGGTCAATCCAGAGAGGAATAACACTACCACGGCTGCACATAACGTTACCATATCGGGTACAGCAAATCTTGGTGTCACCACTCAAACGACTCTTAGCCACTGCAATCTTCTCCTCAATGGCCTTGGTGATACCCATCGCATTGATGGGATATGCAGCTTTGTCGGTAGAAAGGCAGATGACACACTTCACGCCTGCATCAATAGCTGCATCCAGCGTATTGTCCGTACCAATCACATTGGTCTTCACTGCCTCCATAGGGAAGAACTCGCAGCTGGGCACCTGCTTCAAGGCTGCTGCGTGGAACACATAGTCAACGCCTTTCATAGCATATTTGAGGGTAGACTTGTTTCTAACATCCCCAATGTAGAATTTGATTTTGTTGGCTACTTCCGGCATACGCGCCTGGAAGTCGTGACGCATATCGTCCTGCTTCTTCTCGTCACGGGAGAAGATGCGGATTTCTCCAATATCGGTCTTCAAAAAACGGTTAAGTACTGCGTTCCCAAACGATCCTGTTCCTCCAGTAATGAGGAGGACTTTGTCCTTAAATAAGCTCATTGCTATATCTTGTTTAAATTATAATCACTATTATTTTACCGGTTCGAAATAGGTGTCCGGCTTTTGGGGATTGAATATCTCGTTGCAGTACATTACTGTGACGAGGTTTTCTGTTTCACTTAGGTTGATGATGTTGTGGGTATATCCGGGGAGCATATGGATGCACTGGATATTGTCACCACTTACCTCAAACTCAATTACTTCATCTGTACCTAACTTGCGTTCCTGAATCAAGCCATGACCACTAACCACAATGAAGAACTCCCACTTGGTGTTATGCCAGTGCTGCCCTTTGGTGATGCCTGGTTTTGATATATTAATACTCACCTGACCAGCATTGAGGGTATGAACCAACTCTGTAAACGAGCCACGATCATCCACATTCATCTTCAAAGGGAAAGCAACTTTTTCCTTGGGCAGGTAGCTCAGATATGTGCTATACAACTTCTTTGCAAAGCTATTCTCTGGTATCTCTGGTATCATCAGGGTTTGGGGTTGTTCTGCGAAACTCTTCAAGAGCTCGACTATTTCACCCAGCGTCACGTGATGGGTAATGGGGCAATAGCAGTAACGTCCCTCTGCTGACGGCAGTACATCAAGCCCGTCAAATTCACAATGATGCTCTTCACCTTTCAGTCCGGCAATCATTTCATCAACGAGGTCATCTATATACAACAATTCCAGTTCTACGCTGGGATCATTAACCGTATACGGCAAATCGTTGGCAAAGGCATTGCAGAACGTTGCCACTGCACTATTATAGTTGGGACGGCACCACTTACCAAAGAGGTTGGGGAAACGGTACACCAAGACTTTAGCACCAGTCTCCTTGCCATATTCCAAGAACAGGTCTTCACCTGCCTTCTTACTGCGGCCATATTCGCTGTTACCAAAACGACCCGTCAATGATGCCTGTTGCGAAGAACTGAGCATCACAGGACAAGTATTCTTGTCCTTCTTCAATGTATCAAGCAAGGTAGATGCAAAGCCAAAGTTGCCCTGCATGAACTCTTCCTGATTCTGAGGACGGTTAACACCGGCGAGATTGAACACGAAGTCTGCTTTCTGGCAATACTCTGAAAGTTGCTCTGGAACAGAGTCAATGTCATACTCGTAGACCTCGTCAATCATCAAATCGGGAAATCTCCTATCTTTTCCCTCCTGTATATTACGAAGGTTTGCACAGAGATTCTTACCTACGAATCCCTTTGCACCAGTAACTAGTATACGCATACTCAATTAAAATTTGCTTTCAGCGAGTTCTGGTCGCGACTCGACAATGAAAAAACTGTTTTTCATTGTTCTCGCTGCTTCAGAACTTGCGCCAGACCATTTTGTTAACGATGCCAACGTAGCTTTGGATAATCTTCACTACCTTGGTAGAGACATTCTCCTCGATGTAGTCAGGAACAGGAATGCCGTAGTCTCCATTCTGGTTCAATGTCACTGCCGTATCTACAGCTTGGAGCAATGATTTTTCGTCAATTCCTGCGATGATGAAGCAAGCTTTATCGATTGCTTCAGGACGCTCTGTAGAGGTACGAATGCAGATAGCAGGGAAAGGATGACCAACACTTGTGAAGAAACTGCTTTCCTCTGGCAGAGTACCGCTATCAGATACAACAGCAAAAGCATTCATCTGAAGGCAGTTGTAGTCGTGGAAACCAAGAGGCTCGTGCTGAATGACACGACTGTCCAGTTTAAAGCCAGACTGCTCCAAACGCTTACGGCTACGAGGATGACAGCTATAAAGGATTGGCATGTCATACTTTTCAGCCATCTTATTGATAGCCGTAAACAAACTCATGAAGTTCTTCTCGGTATCAATATTCTCTTCTCTATGCGCAGAAAGCAGGATGTACTTGCCCTTCTCCAAGCTCAGACGCTTGTGAATATCACTAGCCTCAATCTCGGCAAGGTTCTGATGCAGCACCTCAGCCATTGGACTACCAGTAACATAGGTACGTTCCTTGGGGAGACCACAGTCAGCCAGATAGCGGCGTGCATGCTCAGAGTATGCCATATTCACATCACTGATGATGTCAACGATACGACGGTTGGTCTCCTCTGGCAGACACTCATCCTTGCAGCGGTTACCTGCCTCCATGTGGAAGATGGGAATATGAAGGCGCTTGGCACCAATCACAGACAGGCAGCTGTTGGTATCACCAAGAACCAAAACTGCATCAGGCTTGGTCTCAATCATCACCTTATATGATTTGTCGATGATGTTACCCATCGTAGAACCAAGGTCATCACCCACTGCTTCCATATAGATATCAGGATCACCCAATTTGAGGTCTTCAAAGAAAACCCCATTCAGGTTGTAGTCATAGTTCTGCCCAGTATGTGCCAGGAGACAGTCAAAGTACTGACGGCACTTGTTAATAACCGCCGCCAAGCGGATAATCTCCGGGCGCGTACCAACAATTATCAGAAGCTTCAGCTTCCCATTCTCTTTAAATTTTGCCAT
>Ga0256869_1000003_pt1 | contig 52817 bp, 82 predicted proteins | sample RumenRJG_05RNA_FD_186096 | JGI IMG/M metagenome (GOLD analysis project Ga0256869, IMG submission 186096) | Metatranscriptome of bovine rumen microbial communities from Lethbridge, Alberta, Canada - Rumen RJG_05 (Metagenome Metatranscriptome) | ecosystem: Host-associated > Mammals > Digestive... | reverse complement strand
TCTACCATATAGGTATTCTCCTGGTTCGATAGTACTAACTTAAAAGGGGCATTAGGATGCACCCAGTAATATCCATCAAAGGTGAATCCAAATTTAAGTAGTACATCATCATTAAGAGGTACAATAATTTTATCCATGATTTAATTTACTTAAAAGCTTTCTTTACATTTTCTTTATGAGAAATTGGTTGTAGATTATTGACATTATTATTAGCTTTATTGCCATCTTTATGATCTACTTCTTTAACAGATTCTCCGAGTACTAGTCTATGGACATTTTTAGTATGTCTTACCCCATTTTTATAAAGTTTTACTTGACGGTAACCCTGTCCATTATCATAAGATTTTACTTCTTTACCTTCACGAAAAACTCTACCATCAGAGGTGACTGCATAGCCTGGGAATCCTTTAACGTTTTTCATCTACTAATTTCTCAACTAAATTGGCTACTTCACCAACAGTCCTATCTTCCATAGTGAAAGTATCCTCAATTTTAATGTTAAATACACATTCGACTTCCATTATAATCTCAACGATATCAAGGGAGTCTGCTCCAAGATCCTTACTTAGAAACTGATTTGATGAAACCTTCGATTCTTCAACTCCAAGTTTTTCAGCAATAATCTTGATACATTCTTTCTTGTAATCCATATTAATTAAATTAAGTAATCCAGATCCAAAATATCTTTCTGAGCTAATGATATTATCTTTAGTCCAATAATTTATTTTTTCAGTTTCAGGGGTATTCTTAGGAACATTAAATTTACTACCAGTAATAGTAATTCTGAGTAATCCAGCTAAGGATTTCTTATCATCTACTAATGGGATGCGATAAGAAACCTTTCCTTCAATTGTAAAAAAATTCGGTTTTTATAGTATCAGTAGTGTCAACTGCAGTCCAAGTTACTCCACTATCAATTGATTGTTCAACTATAATTTGGTCTGCAGGTAAAATGCAAATCTATTCGCATGACATGACTTGATTACACCCATATCAACTGGACCTAAATTAGGACCGGTAGTAAAACTTATATCCCCACCTGATATTGAAAATTTTGCATCTAAATCTTTCTTACGTAGTGCATCAGTACCATTAACTGGACTTGCTAAATTATTTATTTGATTATCATTTAAGTCTAAATTAGTGAATATAGTTTTCTTTTCAGGCATTTTTATTAAAATTTTATTAGAAAATCTACCCTAAATTAATAGGGTAGAAATTAATTTATACATCACCATGATAATCAATTTCTATACTATCAAGTGAGCTCCAATCATAGCCTGGAATTTGACCTGAATTTAATCCAAAGCTAATTCTTCCATTAGTATTAGAGAGTGTATTTATATCGTCCATAAATGCAGGTATGAAAATCCTGAAAATTGCATTTGGTTTCACTTTATCAACTTCGATAGTACCTCCATTTTCAACATTCAGTGTAATAGGTATTTTATAGTGTGCATCGTTAGTTGCATAAAGTACAGTTCCGGCTGCAGTGTAAGATTTTACTTTATAGGTGGTGGAATATGGATCATTAACTACAAAATCAATATTCTTACGATTAGAATTATAATCACTTATAATAATTGTACCGTTATTAGTAATATCATCTACAGCTAATGAATAAGTACCATACCCAGTATAATTAGCTCCACCTCCAGTTACTTGGTATTGTGCACTGGATGAAGCTCCTGACAATGAAAATTGTAATGCAGATGAACCACTGTTAATAGTTATAGTTTTAGACGCACCTTGACTAATAGTAGTACTGTAACCACCACTAAGAGTTAATGTACCTCTAGTTGCATTATTCTTTATAGTAATAGATTTCCCAGGAATGTAATCATCTACCTCTAGTTCACAAATTCTATTAGACGAGTTTTCCGCCGTTTGATTTATATGTAAATAATCAACTTTATATAATGTTACGTTATTTTGATCGGGTATACCACTCCCAATTATATCAACAACATTAAGTGCATCATTATTTTCAGTTCTAATTGTCATTAGGTCCGGATGCACAATATAAATTTGATTATTAACATTATCAGAGCCAGGGTTTAATATCAACTCTTCCTTGGTGATATTCTTATTACTATCCAATATACAGTGAGTAATAATTAAATCGTGACTAGAATTATTATATATTACTACTGGACTTGATTTGATATATACATACGCGTTAAGATGTAAGCTTCTTAATTTATAATTAAATAATTGTTGGTATTCAAATTCTAGATTTATCTTCTCATCATTAGCGTACGCTTTATCGAGTATATCGGTATACGACCCAGATTGATCCACTGCATATGATACTTGTATTCTGATTGGAGCTGCACTAACTACACTCCTATCAATAGTTAATACTTTACCCCAATTATTTTCAAAATTAACATTGGAATCTACTTGTAAATTATAATCAATTACCTCAAAAGTTCCATTGACGTATCCTAATAATCTTAATGCATAAAGAGGTAAATCATGCGCAGTATAATATACTAGAAAATTTCTATATAAGTCAGTTTCTTGTACTAGTTGGTTATCATCATAGTTTCCTGATATAAGAAAACTCGTCTCATGTTCATGTCCAGTTAAACTACTGATAAATGATTTCGTAGGACACCATTCAGTAAGTTTAATTAAATCAATATCTCCCCAATCGATTGAGGGATTCATATCTTTTACTTCACCTACAGTTATTATTTTTCCCATAAATCTCAAAATTAATTTTTGCAGATCGTAGCCCTCTATCAGAGCCATCTTTCCTGCAGTTTAACCTATAAAATTGAGATGTCATGAATTTATATGAACCTAAATACATTCCTTTAGTAATCTTAATTTGATACTGAGTTCGTTTCCAAGAAGTTAAATAAATATTGATATTATTACAAACTCCAAGTAGAATAAATCCTTTTGGATAATACAATGAATGCAATGTATTATATTTAGTATCCAAAAATGGAATTCCAACTACATCATCATTTAAATGCAATATTAAATTATCTAATGTGACTGGCACCATTTGAGATGAACTTATATTAAAATCTTTAGGTGCATATATTTCTATGACACTCTTTTCTTCATCTACCTTACAAAATTTAGGTAGATTTTCAATTCTTACAGTATACATAATCCTTAGTATGTCAAGCGATTAATTAATTTCCTCAGTATGTCGAGTGAAATCGGTATAATAAGTTTATTTGTTATGAAGATTAGAGTAATTTAATCTTCATATATTAAGAAAAAGCTAAGTTCCTTCAAAGTAAGTAATAATTATGAAAAGATCATTGTACAAATATATAGAATTATAGAAGGAAATTTTAATGGAAATCCATACGAAATTTAATCCGTATGGATCATAGTTAGAAGTCGAGTCTATATAAATTTGATATTATAATAAATATGGTTTACACAATTTCAATATACATCCTCACGACAGATTACTCGATTTCTTGATTAAAAATTAGGCTAAGATCTCATATATAATGTGCTTTTAGCTATCAATGGCAACTCCGATAAATATCTAATCTCACGACTAGACTCTTAGCCTAATTATAGTGCAGAATAAGGGACTTGAACCAATTAAGTTACAAGAACATAAAATAATTATTAATTAGCAGTCGTACTGAGATGATCTCAGCGAGTTCCTGAGTGACGTTCAGACATCAACACCATAGTAGATTCTACGACCTTAATATTTATAGTGATCCCGACGGAACTCGAATCCGTGACCCATACATTAAAAGTGTATTGCTCTATCCAACTGAGCTACGGGACCAATTTGGACTAAGATACGATGGGAATTGATTAACCATCGCTGTATGGCTAACAGCCACTGCTCTATTCAGTAATATCTTCGTCCCTTGAGTACGCATGCACTACTCAATTGTGGACCTGATCGGACTCGAACCGATGTCTTTACAAGTGCCAATACTAACTTTATTCATACGCTTAGGATAGCAAGTTAAAGTCTAGCTCCAAGACTTATGGACAGGGATGTTCGACTACCCACACTCCACCACTTGATTTTATGACTATCAAGAAAACTAGGCAGCCATCGCCATTGCTGGACGGAATGACTGAGCGAACATATTGCGTAGATCACGAACCTTGTTCTGAATTCTACTTACGATATTGTTAGCATTTAATTTTTGATACTTTATTATACTGATAGTATCATCTCAGTGCGTAAGTTAATACCTGCCTCATGCAAATCAAAACCAAACAGGCCCAGTTTAGTGCGGAAGAAGGGACTCGAACCCTTACGCATCACTGCACCAGCTCCTAAGGCTGGCGTGGCTACCATTACACCACACCTCAATTATCCAGACTTATTCAGTCATATATCCTGATATTACTTCATCAGAGCATTTATACTTCAGTCGCTTCCAAAGTTTCTTAAGAGACTCAATCTCAGGAGTAACTTTAATCTCATAGACGTTATAGATTTCCTGGGGTACTTTTTGCATAGCTACTGAATCAACGAACTTTACCACATTTTGATAACGTTTGAGTTTACCAGTAGTCATAGCATCATTTAAATGTGAAGCTAACATGAAGTTGTAATCTTCATTAGAAGGTCCCCACTTTACCTTTTCAGGTTGTGGTTCAGATTGCCCAACTATTCGAGTTTCCTCTTTGAGCTTTTTTCCAAAAAGTTTACTGAAAAATCCCATATCTAAATTAATTTTAGTGTTATCGAAAAGTATTCATGAACAGTGAAATGTTCATATCTAAATTCTTATCAGTTACAGAATAGAAAGTCATTCCTTTACCACTCATAATGTAGAAAAGAATTGCAATATCAGGTCTATTACCGGATATAGACATTATCTGCCTAACACAGTTTAATTTTATCTGATATTTTATTTTTAGATCTTCTAAAGATAACTGAGTATATTTATTCAATATCATATAGATATGATCTACATTCTTATCTTCTAGAAGAATCCTAATTCTATCTGGAACTGGATAATTTAGGAAATACTTTGGATTCATTATCTATTATTAAACTTAGCTTGGAGAGCTTTCAGTTTTTCTTCCATTACAGCATCAGAAACTTTTACTGGCTTCTGTGATTTTGATTTACCAGATTGTTTGGAATTTGACTTGTAATTTTTAGAAGACTTTCTTGGATATTTCTCCGGATTAATATAATGCATCGTATTAAAGATAACTGAATTCTTAGCTTTAATTTGATCATCAATAAAATCCGAAAGAGCTTGAAGCTCATCTACTCCTAAGATTTTGTTTGAATTCTCAGCTCTATATGCATACCTATGAATTTGATGTTCTTTGAGATAAGATTCTAAAACATCATTTAGTTCCATTCTAATCTCATTAGCAACATGTTCATCTTCAGTAGAGTTGATTAGTTTATTTAACTCTAGAACTTTCTCTGGTACTTCTGTACCTTTAGGAAATACAGGATTTACTAGAGATCCACTTAGGCAGTCCCATAAATCATTTTTACTAAAAATAATTAATCTGGGTTTTTCTGAATTAAATACAGTTATAAGGTGATGAATTAATTTCTTACCACCTTCGGACTCATAGAGTTCCTTAATAGTATCTCTTGCAATTCGATAAGCGTCTATCTGATTAAGTAGCTCACGCTTTTTCGTTTCCTTCGGCATTTAACAAATTCTTAGGAGTTAAAATAATTTCTGCAACTTTATCAGAGAATTTTTGATTGATCTCTGCGATGAAATCATACTGTTGACATAATTGATCTAACTCTTCAATAAAATCAATATTTCCAACAGTAAGCTTCAATATATGATATTGTAATTGATCAGTTTTATTTGACTCACTCATAGCTTTGGATAAAGCTTGTAAGTCAAGATCATAATAATACTTTGGTATAACTTCAGAATAATCTTCTTCTATTGACTGTATAACTCTATATACAATCCATAGTCTATAGAGAAATAGGATTAGAATTACTCCGAATCCAATTAGTACCCAAATCCACCAACTCATATTAATTCAAATCTGAAAGATTTATATTCTGCATCTTCACCTCCACCTATCAAGATTTCAGTAGGTTTGAATTCAAGCTTCTCAGTCTGCAGTTCCTCAACCATTTTATTTACTACCGAGTCAGGAGTATCAGGTTTTAAGTAAGTAACTGTAATGTGAGGATGATAAGTTGGATAATTATCTGGAGGTAACTTTTCTTGAATCCTGTCATGCCAAGAAGTAATAATATTCTTAGCATTACAATTAGAAGCTAGTACATTAACTTTTAATACTCTAGCATCATCCTTATTGAATGTATCAATGTATGGATCAAGGAGTAATATTGAATCAAATCCTTTTATAGCTTCATATTGAGCTTTACAGTAACAAGTAGATACCCAGTAAAGATAATTTGGACCTTTAGGACAGTCCTCATTATAGTACAAAGTTATGTGTGGGTCAGGTTCATAAAAATTACCTTCAAATGATCCACACTTAGATAACTCAATCCAATCCTCATGTCTGCGAGTTACAAGACTGCAAAGTTTGTTCCAGTTAGGATTATTTAATGCTAGTCCTATAAACTTAGCTTCCATATTGAATTTTATCTTTTAATACTTTATGAGTTGAGCCATTATAGTATATTATGACTTTAGCTTTAAATGCCCTCAAATTCTGATCATCATCAATGTCAAAATCATCGTAAGAGAGATCATCTACTGCTTTACCTTTAGCTTCATCCTTTAAATCTACTGGCATCATAACCATTAGGTTATTTGGATCTGAGGTATCATAGTACTTCGTCAACCAAGTCGTCAGTTCATTAATATTAAGTTTAGGACTATTATACAATATATCCTTAAGCTTATCAGCAATAAACTGTTTCTCTTTTGAATCCCGATACATATCAGGAGTTTTTGAACCATGAACCTTCTGCCAGTCAAGCATCTTTTGAGCATGACTTTCAGCTTCAGCTGCTACATTAGGATCACCTCCTTCAAGTCTAACTCTCATTGCCCATCTAAGAAGAAGTTCGGGTGCAAATCTATCAGATGATCTTAATAAGAATACAGGTTCATTTTCTGGAATTTTATTTTCCAAATCGACTATACGTTTATTATAGTCATCTCTACCGAATCTCATAATAAAATTTCACTTGTATACCCAATAATAAGGTTTTAGACCTTTCTTCAAGGTGTTAAACCCAAATCGTTTTCAGTCCAGATAAAATATCGAATACCATTAAGTTCACAATAATTTTTTAGAGCTTCTAACTTTAATTTGACTAAAGGTAAGCTTAATAATTTTTCAGGTTTAACTTCTATTATCTGGATCTCACCAGTTGATTTACGTATAATAAAATCCGGATAATATATACAAAGTTTATTATTTCTATAATATTTTATCTGTAATTTTTCATACTGTATCTCAACGATATCTTCAGTAACCTCAAATTTATTTAAAGCTGCTAATTCATATGAGCTCTTATATATGATTGGTTCAGAACATTTTTTAGAGATAAATTTACCGGACTTAAATCCAATAGATCTAAGTGAATATTCTACCTTACATTCATCACTACATACGGTACTAAATCCTCTAGATAATCTTATGAAAAAAGTTGGATTACCGCAATTAATACACTTTGGAATTGAATGAGTAGTTGATAAATATCTTAAATAATAATCTTCCTCAGTTAAATTATATTGCTCTAGTTCTGATCGTATATAAGTAGCTTTTATATAATATCCATGTCCAGGTTCAATGGTATTTATTTCTCCTGGAATCCAGTAATAAGTATTAGCTCCTTCTCCAATTACAAATCCTTTGAATGAATCTGGGATTTCAAATTTATTTGAAGATCTACTTGCTGCTATTCGGATACTAAATTTTGACTCTAAATCAGTATTTTTTATGAACTTTGAATAATATTCTTCTAATGTATGACCGAGTTCATTCAGTTCCTGAGATAAGTGAGTTACACTGACATACCTTGGATTTTCAGTATATTCAGATGGAATCCAGTAATACTTACGTCTACCAGATCCGATTGCCATCCCATTGAATTCTTTGGGGATCGATATTACTGGGGACTTTAGGTCATAGTAATATTGCTTAATTTTACTTCCTAGTCTCGATATTAAATAATTTGGAATGAATTTATCAATATATTGATCTAAAGTTAGATTGAGATCTGATAATTCTTTCAATAAAGATCTACCTGTACAGTATCTACTTGGTTGAACAGGTAATTTATATAATAATATCCCATTATCTGATTTTATCCAATCTTCCATAAAATTACCTTTTACAACTATAAGGAAATGGTGGTTTTGTTACCGCCCGAAACCCGTTCGGCTACCGAATTGGCTTACCAATCTTTATACTCTCTACTTTATCCATTGAAGAAGTCTCTTTCAGTGCACAGGCATTAAGTAGATTATATATCACCTCCATTCTAGGTGATTCAGGTTTAACATTCATATTACCAGTAAGATGATTTCTGGAAATTTTATAATTAAACCCATTTTTAGGAGTCAATTCTCTATATCTCAATTTTTCTTCTAATCTTGAGATTGCTCCATAGTTAGAAGAAGGATCATGATACATTCCATAAAGTTGAACTACTTCTTGGATATCACGATAAACTAATTGAATATATTGAGTTAACTGTTTATAGTCACCCATATTGATCCCACCTCTATTTCTAAAGTAAGATCTGATCTTAAATGCATCATCTGGAGTTCTATCACCCCACGTATATATAGGACCAATTTTGTAGTCAACTACATCTTCTACTCTAGTAATAACTCTAAATTGATCAGGTGATAAACCAAGTAATACTGTTCCTACACTATTACCATAATCTTCAGTATCAGCAATTATATGTAATCTATTCATACTAACTTAAATTATACCAAGCTAACATTACATCCGGATCGGGTCTACCTGGCCATACTGGTTTAATATCAAAATCTGGTTCACAAAGAAATACTGGATGATCACAAACATCGCCTAAAGCTTTGATCTCGGATTGGAATTCTTCATTATGATCTAAATCTTTTCCAATAAATACTGATATTGCTCTAAGATTTGCAAGATAATTAAATAAATTAATATAATTATCAAGAGGTGATTCCAATTCTCTCCAGAAATTAATTCTCCAGTCACCAAGATTATTCAACCACTCCTCATCTTTTAAATGAGTGAACTGTCCATATTTCTGACACCAAATATAAGGATAATGATTATATGCTATATCAATATTTTTATGATTGATATGATATTTATTACAGAATCTACGAAATTCTGCTTCAACTGTTGCTAATCCGATACTAAAGTCGGGATAGAGTCCGATTATATCAAACTCATATGCTTCACATGAACAACAACATTTCATATTATAAGAATTTGGTGAATAGAGGAAGTATCACCTTCCTCTATCCAATTTATTTATTCTCTTCAGGTTTCTCGAGTTCTTTGACGATCATACCTTCAGCAGTCATAACTGTAGATGCAATCGAAACTGCATTAGCGAGTGCTTTAAGAGTAACCTTGGTAGGATCAATAATGCCCATTTCGATCATGTTACCGAATTCACCAGTTCGAGCATTATATCCATACACAAAATGATTATTCATGTTAGGTCTCGATTGTTCAGCTTCGATCTCATTGAGAATTACATCATCAGAAACTCCAGCATTCTTGCAGATTGTACGAAGTGGAGCTTCAGCAACCTTAAGCATTAACTTAACACCCTGTGTATAGGATTCATTACCCTCTGCAATAATAGCATTTCTAGATGCAGTAAGGAGTGCGATCCCACCTCCAGGTACGTAGCCAGCTTCAAGTGCAGCTTTAGTAGCATTAAGAGCATCATCCACACGATCATGAAGCTCTTTCTGCTCAATTTCAGAACCTCCACCGACATAAAGAACTGCTACGCCATTAGTAAGGTTACCTCTACGTTCCATAAGTCTATCCTTTTCAGTCTGACTCTTAGATTCTTCATAGAGTGCTGAAATAGTATCAAGACGTTCCTGAACTCTAGTCGCATCAGATTTACCTCCAGCAATGATAGTGGAATCCTTCGTAATTGTAACCTTATCTGCTGATCCAAGGGTATCGAGTTTAATATCCTTGATCTGGATACCAACTGACTGAGATACGAAGGTCGCTCCAGTAATAGCTGCGATATCCTTAAGAAGTTCGATCCTATTATCTCCAAACATAGGAGCTTTAATTGCTGCTACCCTGAGAGTACCACGCATCTTATTTACTACAAGGGTCTGAAGGAAATCACCATCAACATCATCAGCAATAATAAGAAGCTCAGCATTATTTATGTTAACCTGCTGAAGTAAGATAACAAAATCTTTGGTAGCTGAAAGCTTATAATCAGTTACAAGAATCCTGGGATTGTTAAGAACCGCCTGCTGTTTCTCGATATCAGTAATGAAGAAAGGTGAGATGAAACCTTTATCAAGTTTGATTCCCTCTACTACCTCAGTATGAGTATCGGTAGTCTTAGAATTATCAACAGTGATAACTCCTACGTAATTCATCTTCTGCATAGCATCAGCAATGAGAGTACCAATCTGATCATCACCATTTGCAGATACTGTAGCAATTCTCTTAATCGTATCGTAATCTTCTTTTACTTCCACTGAGACATTTTCCTCAATGTATTTTGCCAACCCTTCTGCGGCAGCTTTAATACCTTTCTGGAGCTCAATCGGATCGTACCCAGCAGTTACGAGCTTCATTCCTTCATTAATAATAGCTTGAGCAAGTACCGTAGCAGTTGTAGTACCATCGCCAGCTTCATCATTAGTCTTGATAGCAATATCCTTAACGATCTGACATCCCATATTGACTGCAGGATCTTTGACAAATACATCCTTAGCGACAGTCACACCATCTTTAGTAACATAGTGGGTACCATATTCTCTCTGAAGGATGATATTACGACCTTTAGGTCCTAGAGTCACCTTAACTACATTAGCAAGAATATTTACACCTTCAATAATTTTCTTTCTTGCATCCTCTCCATAGAAGATATCTTTCTGAATGTCTGCCATAGCTTATTCCTCCACTGTTTTAATTGCAACTACATCGGACTGATTGAGAATTCGATATTCCTCACCTTCATAAGTATAAGCAAGTCCTTGATAATTTCCAAAGATAATGGTATCACCTACCTTACTTTCAAAAATTTCATCTTTCTTTGCAGGTCCGATATCTTCAATAACACCTCGGTTAACCTCATTGTTTACTTCAGTAGCAAGGTAAATACCTCCTACTTCATTTTCTTTAGGAAGAAGTCTTACTACTAATCTTCCTTGAGTTGCTTTAAGATCAATCATGATTTAATTTAAATATGAGTATTGTATTTTTTAGTTACATTTTTCATTTTCTTTTCATGAAGAACTGGCCGAATTGCATATTGATACGCAAGCGGTAGTGGAGGAATAATGATAAACCTATCACCTTCTTTAGCAGTGGATAAAGCTGATGCAGTCTTCACGATAATGATGTCATCCTTTGTCATATTAGTGGAGGATAGGAAGTCATTAATAGACTTCCCATCCCTTGACACTACATATAATTTAGACATTAAGCAAGTACAACTTGAGTTTCACCTTTCTCATTAAGACTTAACATGATACGTCTATTATAGACTGTTAAGTTATCTTCATGAGTTGAAAGGATCAGAACATTAGCATTGATCCTTTGAAGTAGATCACAAACTTTAGCGAAGTTATCTCCATCAAGATGCTTGAGATATTCATCTAATACTAATATTCCAATATTAGTACTAAATAGTTTATCAAGAAAATCTAGGTCACATACAGTCTTTTGACCTGCAGAGCAGTCATCGTAAAGTCTATATACTTCTCCAATTACTCGATAATAAGCATTGAAATTGATAAATCTAGCTCCACGATAAACTCCGGATTCAACTTCATATTTGACATCAGGTGTAGAGAATCTAACTGCTAACTTCTTTAGGATTTCCTCGTAAATGATACCTGTATTAGCCGTCAATTCAAGATATTTATTATATCTATCAAGTTTGATCGATAAGTCACTAACTTGTTTATCATAATCATCAATCTCAAGTTGGACATTATCATAATCAACTTTTTGACGTTTATACTCTTTTACCTTATTAAGATTAGCATTGGCAGTCATCTCAAGATTACCGAGTTCAAATGGTAATTTTACCTCACCAGTTGAAGGTTTCTCAGCATCAATATCTAATAATTCTGCTTTAAGCTTATCTAAATCAGATTTTAAAGTATCATATCTAGCTTTAGATTCATTATATCCATTAATCTTATTAGAAAGAATTTCAATGTTATCTTTCAAATTCTTATAAGCAGATTCAACATCTGTAAGTAATTTGACGAAATATTCTTTTGAGTCCCTTCCTTTTGGATACTTAGAAATCTTAGTATCGAGTTCATCCCACTTAGCAGATAATTCAGAATACTGACGTTCATAAGAGTCATATAACTCTTTATGTTTATCAGATGTAACTGGCTGACCACACTCTGGACATCTACCAGTAGTAAGTTTTGATCTTTTATCTGCTAAAGCTACCCCATCTTTTTCAACTTGAACTATCTGTTTAAGATCAGTTTCAAAGTTGAGTGACTGTTGATACGTTTTCTTATAACTATCATTAGTCTGTTGAAGTTTCTCTTCTAGATCAGCTTTATCTTTCTTACCTTGTTCAACATCAAAAGTAAGTTTTGATTCTGCTGACTTAACCTCATCTTCTTTAGACTGAATAGCTCTGAGTTTCGATTGCCTTTTTTCATTCCAGAGTTTCCAATTTTGATATTGTTCTCTGATTTGAGCATATTTATCTAACTCATTTTGATATTCACTTTCAAGTTTATCTTTAAATTCTTCAAGTTCAGTCAAACGTTGCTTAATGTGATCTTGAATACCACATTTAACATTACGATCAGCTTGTACCTGAATTAACTGCTTATTAGTTTCATTATATAATCCTAAAGCAGTTTGATAATAAGAGTTGATTCGATCTAGTCTATAAAACTTTGCTATCAAATCAATTCTCTTATTCTGACTAAATTTGTCACTAAGACTCGAGATATTTGAGTCTAGAAACATTAAGTCAAGATAATCTATGAAAGGAAGCTTATTATGAAGATCCTCTTCAAATGCACGAACTCCTTGATATGGTTGTTCTTGTCCATCAATTACGAGACCCCATGAGCATCCTTTTGTGATCTCATATAGCTTATTTTGATAAGTAAGTCTAATAGTGACATACAAGTCCCCTTCTTCTGTGAAATCTGACTGTCGATATTTGATATCTGAGTTCTTTCCAAAGACATCTCGGAATGCTCCAATAATACTTGACTTCCCTGATCCATTTGGACCAAGTAGAGCTATTCGATCTCCCTGGTTAAAGTTGAGTTCCAAATCTGTAATTGATCTATATCCATGGATATGGATGCCGACCAATTGGAAGTTGAAGTCGATTTCTTGAAGAGCTTGGCATTTTGCAGTAATTTCTGAATGAATTTCTTCAAGACCTTCATTTTTACAAGTTGAATTGATTAACTCATCAACGCTATTCCAGTCAAGAGTAGTACTCTCACCAGTTTCAGTTTGAACTATAATCTTTGGTTTATAAATATAGTACTGAAGTGGTCCATGAAATCCTTCTTGAGCTTGATCTTCAGTATAAGCGATCTGAAGAAATCTAGTATGATCTGGATCAGTTAGGACTCGTTTCCAATCTAAGGTTACTGTATCAAGAATGATTACTTTACCTTCCTGTTCAGAATTCATATCCTTCTGAATAGGATTACATACTGAAACGAATTTACCTATAACTTGAGAATTATGAATATCTCCATGAATCATCAAGTCAAATCTCGATTCATCGATATCCTGACCATAATTATCCATCTTAGTATAATGTCCAAGTAAGACATCTACTTTAGGTATAGGTAACCAATCTAGATCTTGCTCTGGACGCCAGTTCATGAATGCGAATGTATGTTCAGCTGAAACAACCTCATGATCCATATAGAATAGATTAGGTTGATCAAATATTGTGATTTGAGCATCTTCAGCTTCAAGACTTTGAGATTTTGAACTGACATCATGATTCCCAAGGATATATCTTACATTTTTAAATCCTTTACAAACAATCTTTATAAAATCATTTGCTCTATGTAAAATATAACCTTTACTAACTGGAATATCTATTAGGTCACCAAGAATCCATAACTCTTGACAGTTTTCTTGCTGACCAATTTCAACTAATCTATCAGCTAGAGTCAAAAATTGATTAAAACGTGAACGATATTCATAATTATAGTTACTATAATCGTTGATATGAATATCAGCTGTTATTAGTACTTTCATTTACTTTAACTTCTTCAGTTATTTGTTCCTTGGACTTTTCAGATTCCATTCTTTTCTTAGTTTCGACTGCAATAGAGTGATTAAGTTCAAGCATATGATCTTTGAACTTCTTATCAAGAGGCATTCGAACTCTGATGTACTCAAGGAAAGTTTTCTTACGTTCTTGAGTCATCTCAGAGAGTCCAAGAACTATTTTAGTATACTCTTCATCAATATTAAGAAATTTGATGAATTCATACCTTTTATTTATTAATCGAGCTTTTTCACGGCGATCTCGACGTGCATTACTCATTTGCTTCTTGTGATTTCTCGGCATAATATTCTCTAGTTAGAGTTGGAAAATAATTTTCTATATATTTTTGAGATACTTTGAATCCTTTTGACTTAAGATCAATATAATCAGTAATATCCCCAAGTTTTCCAAATAAGATTGCATCATGAACCTCATTTACTACTTGATCATATTCAGGATAATTCCAAATCTCAAAAGTTTTTAAATTTTTCTCCAGCCTATCTACATCAGTTATGTGAGAGTAATCTTTATTCTGAATCTCATTGTAAAGTTGCTCGAAGTCAGCCCATCCAAGAGTAGAAGTATGCTTTAGATCATTATGACTGAAGAATGTACTGTCCATATATTGCTTGAGAGTAAAGATATCAATCCCAAGCTTACCAGTCATCCCCTCACATTCATCTATTGCATCTTGATATGTCCAGACCTCAAAATCACCTCCGGATCTAGTTGGGAATCTTAAGAAATCAACATCGGGAGTTATCCAGTATAGCCAGTCATTATCTATTGAACATATTGCTGACTTACCATATGGACCTTCTAACTGCCATGAATCTCTTGAGAAAATACAAGCTAAATCATCAGCTTCATAACCTTTGTGAGCGATGGATATCATTCCTAAATTATTAAGATTATTGATAATCCACCACTTAGCTTGATTTTTAACTTCCTCAATTCGTATATCTTCTTTCATTTGAAGATATTTATCTGGATCTACAGTTGGATCAATTTCATCGAGTGCACCTTCCCAGATTCTAGGTCTAGTTCCTTTATAATCAGATAATATATCAGTTTTATAATATTTAGGATAATCCCAAAATAATAAAACTTTATGACATGAATAATTTTCTCGAATAACCTTAGCAATTGTCCAAAAGAACTGCTTTACTAAATCTTGATAATCAAAATCATATACAGATATTACGTGACCTTCAGAACTATCACCAATTGTAGAATCAAGAAATTTTACTTCATCATGATAAGATCTACTTTTTAATGATGAGAAATTCCTAACTAAAAAATACTGTGCATCGAATGCGATAATATTATAATCTACTTCTCTCATTCTTTTACCCATTCACTTGGATTATGATTAGATCTTCTCCATTCTTGAGTCGGACGATTAGGCATGCAATCCATGCAGTGATAACATAAACCACATTGATAGGTCTTTAACCACTGTTCAATTTCCTCTGGAGATAATTTTGTAGTTCTAAGATCTATGAAACATTTATCTGGGATTCCGAGATTTAATCCATGTCCTTCAAAGCATTGATTAAAATACTTGCCATAAGCTAAATATTGACATGGATATAACTTACCATAAGCTAATTGAGTACAGTACTGTCTAGGTTCACAGTTCAATACACCTACCTCATCAGTAACAGATCCATTGATTTTAAAAAATCCATCATTAAAGATAGTTTTATCATCTGGATGGCGTTCAATATACATTAATTGATCACCAAAATAAGTACTCAATAAATCAATATTAGATCTATTTACATCTGGACCATAATCAGTAATACATAACAGAGTTCCAGTTTCAATTAATAAATTTTTAAGATTAATTAATCTTTTGTATAAAACTCCATTAGACCATAACTTTACTTTTGGAAATAATTTATGAGCTATCTTTATAATATCTTCCAACTGTGGATGTAAAGTAACTTCACCTCCAGTTAAAGTTAATGTATCTAGATTACCTCTTAATCTATGATGTAATAATGAAAGATCTTCTCTTACTTGATCTAAACTGCGCATGGTTTCAGTAGATACTAGTGGACAAAAGTGACCACATGATATACAGTTTAGATTACAATTATCAGTTATATGGTAATCGACATTAATTAACATAATAGAAATATTGATGGAGTAAAGAGGGAGAACTTAATCTCCCTCTTACTACTTCTTTAGAAAGGTTTCCGTTTAGGAGCAGCTTCAGAGGATGCATCAGCTGAACTTGCAGGAGCTCCAGCAGACAGATTATTCTTATTTTCATAAGTTTGCTTGCTATCAGCAGACTCTTCAGGTTCTTCACCTTTGAGTCCCTTAAGACGAATCTTAAGCTGATCACGGAGTTCTTTGAATGCAACTTCATTGAACATCTCACCTTCCTTGGTATTCATCCAACCATTGAAGGCTTTGACTGGCTCATCAAATTTCTCAATCTGATCTGCAGTTACTTTGAAATCAGCAGGTACTACAAATACACCTTCATCAGAATTGTTCATCTCGAACTTAGCACTGGAGTTATATCCAGGCTGATCTCCATCTTTCTTCTTGAAAGAAATCTGAAGTACACCCCTACGCTCACCCTCAGCAGGAGAGATAACTCTCGGAACCCATGCCTTACTGTTAGTATTAGCAACTCTCTCGTTGATAGCATCAGCGATATCGTTGATAGGCTTAGGACTAGGATAGATGAACATGCAAGGGCAGTCCTTGAAGGAATCGTTAGCTTTCTGATCAGTATTAATAAGCTTCATGCAGATACCGAGAACTATAGAATAGTTACGATAACGAAGCTCATCATAAGATACTTCATCATAATCGCGAAGTGTAGTGAGAAGTCCACGGACCTCATTGTAAAGAGAAATTTGATCTTCGGTAAGATTACCATAGAATTCAATAGGCATGATTTTGTACCATACGCCATCCTTATTATCAAGGAGAGTCGTATCTCCAAAATACTCAAGCACATCCTGAACTCTAAAGTAGAAATTGTTCAGGCTCTTACTAAAGATTGGAACGAGTGAAAGGGTACCCTGATTCGTACGGGTGTTCATCAAGACTTTGTTAAGTCTGTCTTTCTTGGACACAGAAATTACTTTGTCCTGGTTGATGTTTGCAATGAAAGCATCAAGATCAAAAGGTTGATCTGCCATGATAATAAAATTTTAAAAAGTTAATGTTTATAATATCCCGAATTCTTCGGGAGTCTTCACAAAATTAAGGTTTTCAACCTTGTTTGGACGCTCTTTAATTTGTCAACCCTCTACAGTAGTTGAACCAATTTTGAGTCCAATTAGGGAAGCTTCACCATCAATAGTCTCAGAAATTCCAATAAGGAAATCATTATTTTTCACTAAATTAGCGAATCGCATTTCAGTCATCATAGAAGGATTAAGTAATATACAAGAATAACTTTTCTTATCTATTACTTTTCTATTCTCAGGAATATCATATGGAATAACTGGGATTCCATGTCCTATAGGAAATCTACTGACAACTTTGTTGGAATTCTTCAACTGTTCTAAAGGGATTTCGACAGGTAAATTAACTATAACTGTCTTATCATAGATTGCACCATATTCTGGATTTACGAATATATCGGCATCCATGGTAGTAAAAGTCCTTTTAGCATCGGGGAATGTCTTGCTCTCCATTAGACTGGCATAATCCGATACAAAGACTTTCCTATCCATATTACATCTTAGAAATTAGTTCAGTCGTATACTCATGTGGATTCAGATCCTGATAATATTTTATCTGATCTCTAATACCCTTCAATTTTGCAGTACTATCTATATTTCTAAGAGTACTAATGGATTTTCGAAGGATTGCTTTGGTTACTTCTAAGTCACATTTATTAACTGTAGCAATCTGTTCTGCATCCCAATCACGATGATCAATCTGACATTGAGCTATAATAGGTAACCAAGTATAAACTTGATAATCAAATTCTAGCTTATTAATCTGATCTTGCTTAAATGTATCTACAAGATTGAGGTAATTATTAAAAGTGCTATCAAGCCAACTATATAAAGGTATTAGATAAGCTTGATCTTCACCATTAGTAACTGTCAATCTATACATCCTGGTATGCTTACATACTTGCTCACATACTTTGAATATGTCATCATCACTGATTGCTCGAACATTAGGTGATCTTCCAACAAATACTGATGGAATATCACCAGCAGTTTGATCAAGTATATACACTTGACCTTTAGAAATCTCTTCCTCAAATGCTTTTTCGAGATTAGGTTTAAAAATCTCTGGACTGCCATGGACTAGTGTACCATATCCAGCAGCAGTTCTTGTCATTTCTAGATGATACTTATAAGTGATTCTACCAAGTCCAGTACTCCATAACTCATCTAATTCAGATTCATTGTATACGATCTCTAGATCTCCTGGAGCTCTTAATACTTGTGGATCATCTAATATATAAGCATTATATAGAGATTCAGCAGTGAAAAATGGATACCTACTATTTGCTCCATATCCGATTCCAAGTCCACTAAATAGTAGTATTAAAGGAATTGGAGTTGGAAGATATACAGGTTCAGTATTACCTGAAATTTCAGCTTCTTTATATGGAACATAAGGCATCAGCTCACGGAATATATTATACCAAGCATCACTCAGTTTTGCTTCAGTATAACGCATATGTGAAGGTTGGATATCATCACCATAGATCATCTTTAGTCCATGGTTACCTTGACCTTCAAATATTCCATGTCTAACCAATGCTGATACCACATCTGCAACTGATGTATCGCCATGCGGGTGAGTAGTACCAATTACATCACCTACAATAGTAGCTGTTTTAACCATCTTACCTTGCATCTTGAGTCCAGAATTTATGACTCTACGGTAAACTGGCTTTAGACCATCAGTTACGAGTGCGATATGTCGATTGGTATTAACCTCCCTACCATAATCGGTAAGAGAGGTCATAATATATTTATCTATATCTACTCGACCCATTATACAATTCCAGTATTATAAGGATCAGTAATGATTCCTTGGTTAACCATTAAGTCTTTCCTTGAACTTGACATAGTAAGAAGTTCAAATACATATCCAAGATTAGCAGATGTGACTTGAATAAGATTTCTTTTATTTTCATCAAAATAGAAATCCTTTGCTTCAGCTACATTAATTTCACCGATACCTTTATATCTCTTGAATGCTTTAGACATATCAAGTTTAGATTTCGGATCTTCTCCAGGATATACATAGGTATTTCCTTGATGATATAATGGAGCTAATGCAATATAGGTCATTCCATTATCAATAAGGAATGTCATTTTACGAGCTATAAATCCAAGGATCATGGAATTAATACGCTCGCCATCAACGTCACTATCAGCTGCTAGAATGATCTTACCATAACGACAGTTCTCTATTCTGAAATATTCATTAACACCTGCTCCGATACATGTAACTATGGAATTCATTTCTTCATTTTCCATAATTGTATCAAGATCAAGATTAATTGCATTCAATGGAACTCCTCTAAGTTCTAGGATTGCATGTATTTCTGGATTTCTAACCTTAAGCATTGTTCCCGATGCAGACCTTCCTTCACAAATAAAGAGCTCACAGTCAGATCTGTTATTTGAACTAGCATCTTTTACTGATGATGGGATTTTACTCCTAACACGATTTCCACCTTCAACAGTGCCAACAATTTGTTTTACTTTCTCCATTGCAGAGATTTTCATATAACTGTCGGCGAGCTCTTGGAGACGTGCTACATGATCTTTAAAATAATCATCATTCTTAGCAAAGATATTATGGAACTCACAGATGAGATCTGGAAGTACCTCATATCCTTGCAATCCATCAATTTTTACACAACGTTCCTTTGTCTGTGAATTGAAGTCCATATTCGCAGTTAAGCAAATTACATTGAACTTAAATCCAGGTAAAAGATAGTCATGTTGGATATTATAATGATTTCTTAAAGCATCAGCAAATGCCATTTTAGTCCAATCAATATGGAGACCTCTATTAACTACAAGTGAGTTAACAGATCCAGATTCCTCTGAAATTGATAGATCTTTGTCAACATCAAAGTTGATATAGAACTGTGCTACCTTATTTCGATTTTCTTTATTAGAAAATGCTGTTACTTTCTTTAAGAATTCGAATTTATAAGGTTCAAAATGAGAATCAACTGACTCACCATCAATAATAATCTCAGCTTTTTTATTATAGAACTTATCAAGTACTACCCTAATATAGGCTAATGATTTTTTATTATAGTCAGCATGAATTGATTCCCAAATCTCAGCATCTGGAATAAAAGCAACAATTGTAGACATCCCAGTAGGAGCAGTCACGTTAAACATTCTAAGGAGGTTATCAAATGAATCTGCACCTTCTTTTATTTTAATACCTTTCTCAAAATAGATATAATAATAAAGGTTACCTGTGTTAGGCCATTTTTCTTTAACCTCTTGAATAGAACGATCCCAAGTATCATTCTTTACCCTTACCATTACAAGGAACTGTGAACTTAAAGCATTAGTACATGAAACTCCAACTCCATTGAGACCGACTGCAATATCATCAGCTTCTTTCTTAAATTTAGATCCAGCATGAAGTGATCCAACTGCAAGTTCACATTTGGTAATATTCTTTTCTTCATCCATAATGATCGGAATTCCTCGACCATTATCGGATATTACATACCACCCACCTTTCTTTCCATCTTTGAGCTGGATATCAACTTTATTACAGCTGATACTACCCATGAGTTCATCCACAGTATTATCGATAGCTTCTCTGAGAATCACATCAGGTTTCTCAATGCCACCGACATACATACCAGGTCTTAATCGCACACACTCTGGAAAGTCAAGAGAAATGATATTTATTTCTTTCTCTTTAGTCATTAAATATAAGTATTTATTCTATAGAATACATCATTTACGCATCTCGATTCAGCTCCGATAGATTTTTGAACCCAATTAGATTTATAATCTTTATGTATATACCAATCTTCAAATGGCATATCAGGTGTTGGAGAAATATTCTCGACTACAAGATCATAATCTTTATTGAGTAATATCTTAGCATCATTTTTATACTTATCTCCATCGAGGTACTTATTATGTTCAAAGGTAATAATACCAGCTTTATAACCAGTACCTAAAAACATCGGCAATAGATTAAGTGTATCTTCAGTTGGATCTATATCGAATTGCACATAATCAATAAATCCATCAGCATCAGCTATATGGTATTCTTTTATATCTGACTCAATTTCATGATCAAAAACATTACCATATAGTATTGGATTTTTTCGTTCGAGCTTAAACTCTTTATACATTAGCAAGTCGAACTCATAACTTAATCCAATCCATCCTAATTGTTCAAGAAGATATGTATTACTTACAATAACTGGACTGGATGCACCAAACTCAAGATACGAATGAGAATTTTTATACTGATCAGCTGCACTCAGTACAAATACATCTTGCATGCATTGAGAGTAATTTGATACATCTTTTAAACGTTTTTCAGTTTGATTAATCAAACTACTAAATTTCTCAGGTAAATATTGATTTTGATATAATCTGTGACCGAAAGTATCTAACTGCTGATAAATTCTAAATCTAAGATCATTATTGGAAGTTAGTTCATAACATTCAGTTAATAAGTCCCTTCCTATTTTATCATATCTACCTCCGATAAATATAGCTGATTGTCCTGCTATAAATAAAGATTCAAGATCGTCAGTTTTATAATATTTATCGAGTGAATTTCTGAAAGTAACCTCTAATTCAGTCATATTATATTGAACTTCGAATTTCTTTAAGGAATGATTCAATATCTTGAGATGTTATTTCTGGGTTATTAAACATAGACTTATTTTCTTTAGATTTCTTAGCCATCAGAATTCCAAGTTTGAATCTAAAATAATCCCAAGCAAAAAACATTACCTCTTGTTTTACTTTTAGAGCTCTAGAATAGTGATGACTGCGAACCAATGTATCACGTAAGTCTAGTAAATCATTAACTGAGAATCTATAACATAAGATATCAATACTTTTATCACAGTCATATAATGAAGTGACAAGTTTTTTAATAAATCTGATAAATTCTTGTTCTTCATCATATTTTGTATCCCACTCTTTTTGATTTTTCGGGGCGATTGGATAAATATATTTGAATAATCTAGTTAGTAACTCAGTTTGAATTGTTTTAATTCCATCTAATTCAACTTTATACTGTAAAGGTGTGATTTCATCACTTAGAGTATAAGTACTCTCTTTTAAAGATAACGTAGAATAAGATGTCACTTTTGTATATAATCCTAACTTGAATTGAATATACTCAGTTAAAGGAATATATTTACTCATAAAGTAGTTATTGTGATATTATTAGGATCTACATTAAGTAGCCTTCCAAGTATTACATCCATATCATCAATTACAATATGGATTGCATTAACTATGAATTCTTCTGATTCTTCCCAGGTATAGACTCGTGATTTTACTCTTTCAAGTGCCTCACGTTCTCCATTGGTAGTCTTCTGCATCAAGCTATCAATAATTCCTAAGATTTTTTCTTTATGTTCCAAATCAGGAACTATCAAAGGACAGTTCTTATTTTCAGCTTGACGAATTGCCATGATGGACCTTCCATCTCCTTTACGTAATTGTAGAACATTCATATTATGTAAGTTTTAACATTATCCCAAGTATAAGGTTCGAGACCTTGTTTAACCGCCCGAAACCCCGTTCGGCATTATTTAATACCATTCATAAAAATATTTTTAAATTCAACAAATTGACTTAAAGTTAGCTCATAGACTGCTGATCTAAGGTAATTATTATCCATATGCATCGATACCAGTATAATACCGTCAGGAGTTACCGTATAATAGAGTAATCTATGATCTACTGATATATAATTATAATCTTCAGTAATAAGCTTGATCTTAGATAATTTACCAATATGCTTAAGCTTATGTACCATATAGTGCCATTGACTATTAATTTTCTTCTTCATCTTCATCATATGTACCTTCAAAAATCCAATCTCCTATAGATGATTTATATGAATGTAATCCAGTAGGAATTCTACTTAAATGATCTAGTATAAATGAACTTCCAGTATCTCCTTTTGGAATATAGTTATCTATAAACTGCTTAAATTGAATTTTAGTATCTGTTATCTTTTTTAGATTGTACTGCTGCACTAAATATTTTGCAGTCTGTAAATCAATATATTTATAGTGTATCTCCTCATTTCCAGATATAGACATAGATTTTCCAACATGACATATCTTAGCTATATCACCATTATAGAAAAACCTTAAAAATAACCGAATAAAACTTTGGGAATCATCCTTATCTACATAATTAACTAAGAAGACAGTTTCAGTTGAATCAAAATCAATTCTATTTTTAATCTTATCAACTCCACCCCATTCCCACTTAGTATGCTGATAATCTTTTAATGCTTTACGCATTAATTCTAGTGTTGATTCCATGGTGAATCAGATTTACTTCCAAAATCATAGATAAGAGTTCGTAACTCAACTAGCGTAGTATACTTTGCAGTAAATGCAAGTCCAATCAAGAACTGATCATAGACTCCATTGGAATTAGTAACTTTTCTGATAGGTCTAGCAAATATTAGTGCATGAGATCCATCAAAAAATGTTCTATGAGATATACTAGCAAATTGATTGGATACTAGTACATCATCGTCATCTGGATTATAATCTTTTCTATCTAAGATATACTTACTAATTCCAAAATCTAATAGCTGACTCACAGTATCTAGATAAGTTACAAAATCCTGATCTTTTTTATTGAATATACTCATATTAAATATCAAAAAGTAAAGCTGACCAGAATCAACTGATCAGCCTTAAATTTAATCTTCAAGTAGTGGATGATTATTCTCACCACCATTGATGATGTGAGCTACCATATACTTACAGCAAGGACATGGAACTCCAATGAAACCTCCACGCCAACCAACTTCTTGAGTATCATTTATATCATACTCAAATACACATCCACACTCTGGACATGTACGTTTATAAATTGGCTTATGTTCTTTATCTCCGTCTTTAATAATTTTAATAGCCATGGGTACCGTATTTTATTAACCAAGCTTTATCAGTATAAAGTCCAATATATGAAGTTCCAGTAGGTATTATTGAATTGTTAATTGATTCAATAGGTTTAAGTAACTTTCCTTCATTAGTATTGCATACATAAACTGGAACAAATTTGTGGCTTCCAATACTTATGTGAATATCTTCATCACACATTGTCATTTCAAATCCAGTAAATTTGGAATAATCGAAGTCTTGTAATTCTTTGACAGTTTTGAGTGCTTCTATTGCATCGTAAGCTTCTACATAGAAATTAGCTTCACGCTCATTAAAAATTCCCGCCAATCTTCTATATAGTCCTATAATACCACCTCTATAGTTATTATTATAGAGGGTAATAAAGTAAACTCTTGGAGTTCCTTTATCTTCTGATATATTATTCATTATCTTCTGAGTTTTCATTGTATTGTTTCTGATCGTCATCCTCTTCAGTATCACACATTGTTCGAGTTTGACCTATTTCTTCTTTTAATTCTGACATTTTGCATCACTATTTAAAATTTCTTCAATCTTGTTACGTTGGAGTAATCCAGTTTCTAATTGTTCAGATCCATCAGAGAACTGAAAAACTGTTAATGGAATATTCCTAACATGATATTTATTAACTAGAGCTGTCACTTCATCAGATTCATCCTCTACATTTACTTCTTTAATCTCAACTTCAGGATGATCTACTTTAACCTCTTTGAGGATATTCTCATATACTCTACAAGATGTACACCAATTTGCTCCAAATTTAATAATTTTAATCATTTCCAAAATTTATAAGTTATATCTTCTAAGTTATGTGAATCCATATTATGTCGAACTTTATAAAATCTTTGATTTGTAGTTCTTTTATTAAGAGGTCCAAATTCCTTTTTATAAGGTCCTAACTTAATATAATCAAATACACCAATATTTATTCCTTCAGGTAAATCTTCTCTACCAGAATACCAGGCAGTTTTATAGGGATAGTCGGAACGAAGATGAACTCCGAATGATAATTTCTCAACTGCTTTAGGATCATTATCTCCTCCCATAAAGGCAATACATGTAATTCCTTTATTTATAGAGATCAAGTGATTTAATAGTGAGTCATTTAAAGTTTGTCCAAAATTCCTTGCAAGGTAAGGACTATGACATCCTTCACACTTGCAAGGACATAAGGACAGGTTTAATGCTAAGGTTATTTCATCTGGAACCTCAGCAGTTACTACTGCATATTCTGCTAACTTAAGCATCTGTACCCATATCAGATTCTTTGGCATAGAAGCGTCTCTTAGCTTCATCCTGTCTAGGTTCAGAGAAATTGCTTATTCTCTTAAGATAACCAATAATTCTTGTAGCATAATCAATATTATTACTACCACATTTAGGACAAGCTTTAAGATAACGTTTATCTATATGACCGCAGTCATTACAAATAGTATTAGGAATATTGAAGGTAAAATAATTTGTACCTTCTTGAGCTGCAACTCTAAGAAGCTGACGATACTGTGCTTTAGATAAGTGACTATCGAGGTTACAGTGTAAAGCTGAACCTCCATCAAGATATTTTACATAATCTTTACCATGAAGTTTAAACTTATCTAAGATAGAGATTTGAGTATCTTCTACTGCATAGAAATATGAATTATAACAGTTTCTACTAGTTGGAACTTTAAATCCATCTTTCTTATCCCAATTATAATTCTTTACTCCAAGATTCTCAGCAGGTACGAATTCCGTATTAAACATCAGATGTTTAGTCTTAGCTTTCTTATTCTCTTCATAGAATACTTTCAAGATAGACTCACAGAATTCTTTATACTCTTGTGTAGGTTTAGCTTCAATTCCGAGGAATTCAGCAGCTTCAACGAATCCATTCACTCCAAGGGTGAGATACTGCTTATCAAGTGTAATGAATCCAGCTTCATAAACTGGCAATGCTTTCTGCTCAAATAGTTCCCACATAAGGTCATTGAAGCAGTCTTGGAATTTCTGTACCTTTTGTACCAATGTACGAATTTCCTCAATATAATTCTTTTCATTCTTAACAGCAGTTTGAATAACTCGATTAAGATTGATAGTCATTACCGACTTGCTTCCAGTCATAACGCCACCCGCTCCGAGAGAATATGAGAACTGATTATCTGTAACCTCGTTACGTAGTCTGCAACAAGATGACAAAGCATCAGGGTTATCTGACATATAGGTAAAGAAACTGTGACCTTCTGCATACATTTCTGCTACAAAGTTTGCAGCTTCCTCATCTTTTAAGTCAGTACCATCAGTAAGTAAAGAGAAACTTTCGACTGGGAACGTGATTACTTCTTTTGTACGCTCCTGGTTGAACCATTTCATAAATTTCTTCTGTATCCACCATAAAGAATCCCAAACTGGTGCAGTGCCATCAGGGAACCTAAAATCGTGAAACATCCCATCAAAATAGTATCTATCAAAATATGAGATATTCCAGAATACTGATTGGTAACTTCTTGCAGCTGCAGGTTGATTCATTGAATAAACAATCTGCTGGAAATACTGTTCAATTTGACCTTGGATAGTTCTAGTTCCATCACCGAGTTTTAATGGACTCCAAGTAAAATTCCCATCTTCATCAAGGCAGCTATTATACCAATCACTTAATTCTCTTTCAGTGGCTAATCTATTTGCATCCTCTACAAATGAATCTCGTAAAGAATTAGCTTTCTCATCTTCAAAATCACAATTTTTCAGGCTATTAAGATCGAAGAATTGATTAAATGGCTTTTCTGATATATTAATTAATTCTCGAAGTCTAGGTCCAATTGTATAGAATTGCATTGAGTATTTTCTGTAATTCTGACCAAATTCTTTTCTTGCGAAATAGTCAAAATACATTAAAAACTCACCACTTGCTATAGCTCCAGCAAATTGAGAGCTAACTGCAAACATAAGGTTGATGAAAGATCCACAGAAAGAATCAAGATTCTTAGGAGGTGTTGATAGTCCACCTAGAGGTCGCAAGCCATCATTCAACCATGGATACATGGTGATGCTAACACAGTAAGGATTTAGCGAACTTTCATCATGCTTATATAAATAATGATTTTCAAGAAGCCATACATAATAGTCTGCAAGCTCCTTTCCATATTTTGTCTCAATCGCATTATGCATCCGATAACGATTGAGTTTGATAATGTCACCTTTAAATAATTCACCTGAAAGGGTGGTGATATTTGTACAAGTAACATTTGCATTTGGATCAAATTTACTACCAGTTGCTGGATTAGAAGCTGAAAGGTATTCTCTCATGAATCTTACCTTATCAGACATCAATTTCGAGTGATAGTTTATATGTCGATGGATGATAAAATAACGAGCTTCATTTTTATATCCCAACTCCATTAGAATATCTTCCAATTGAGTTTGGATTTCATTAGTTCGCATTCCATCCTGCAATTTCAACTTACTAGTGATCAAATCAATCTCTTCTTCACTCAATGGTCGATTTGTCACATTAAATGTCTTTTTAATGGAGGTTCGTATTTTATTGATATCGAACAACTCCGCATTCTTTTTACGTTTTGTTACTAACATATTATTTAATCCTTACTTTGTTATGGTGATTTAACAAATATAAGAAGATGGAGGAGAACTCAATCTCCTCCACCCTTAACATAACAAAGGATTAAAGTGATATATGTTATCTTACAGGTTTAATTCCCAACTTAAATTCAGCATACCGACGCATATATTTATCAGCAGCTTCAAAAGTATGTTCTATTTCACCTGCAAGGATAGCATCCCTTACCGCATCTTTCAAAATAGTAATCGTATTGCTTGGTTCGATACCAAGTACATACATTATATGATTACCATTAATCGGATTATTAAAAGCTTTTAACTCATCCTTATGCTTAATAGTCTCAAGCTTAGTTTTTACAAGCAAGAGATTGGCATTAAGTAAATTTATCTTTTCGATATGGTTGGAAGTGATATCAGCTTTTGATAAGAGTAATAAATCTTCGATATACTGTCCTGCTTCCGTCAATAATCTACGTACACCTGAATCTGTTACAGTATCATCTACTAGAGTCCTAGGTCTCATGTGCAGTCTAACAAGTTTTCTGACCTTTCTAATATCAACTTGATCTCCAAGTTCCAATCTATCAAGAATTACAACTGCCATGTCTGCACCTATAACTTCATGACCTGAAAATGTCCACCCTTGACCATTAGTAAATCTTTTAGTCGCAGGTTTCCCAATATCATGAAGCAAAGCTGCCCAGCTTAATGATAGATCAGTATTTCCATAAGATTGAAGATTTTGTACTACTTTTAATGTATGAAGAAAGATATCTTTGTGAGATAACCCATTATGAGTTTCCACACCTTTTAAGTCCTCAATCTCAGGTATACAATATCCAAGCCATCCACACCTATCTAATTCAAATAATAGGTCAAATGCATTATCACTGAGCAGAGCTTCATTTAGTTTATCAGTTAAAGCTTTTATTCCATTGATTCTTTTGAAAGAGGTTAATTCTTCTTTAGTGAATCTATCGGAATTCATTAGTCTGACGTATCGTAATAATCTAAAATTGTTTTAACCATTTGATAATTTGATACTACATCTTCAGTACAGTAGTGCACTAACTGATCCCAAGGCATCTCATCTAGATCATAGGTATAAAGATTTTTTCCACCGATCTCATCAGTTTTACATGGGATATTAAGTGCAGCACAAATCATCTCAAGTGACACTCGAGACCATGAACCGAATTTCCAGAGATCTTGTGAGTCTACATGGACCATATCCCAAGGTTTTTGACCATAGGAATTAATGAAATCTGGAACTGGCCTATGGTTAATAATATACCTTTTAACCATATAAGGTATATCACAACCATAAATATTATGACCAACTAAATAGTATCCTCCATTTCCATATCCAGTAAATACTTTCTCACAGAAATCAAGAATCTTATTCTCATCCGGTCCATGAGCTTCGAATGTAGTGAACTGGTTTGTAGCTGGATTGATAAATCCAAATACAACACATATTACATGAGAAAATTCAGCATGTAATCCTGCAATCTCACTATAATGATCTTTTGGAGTCCTATAAGTCTCTGAATCAAAATAGTGATTTATGAAAGCAGTTTGCATTGCAGATGAAAGATTCTCCCATTCTACCCCTCTATGGGACTCAATATCAAAAAATAATGCTTTATTAAGATCAATTTTACTCATAATTGTATTTCCCAATCACCTAATTTTAAATTAGTTAAATAATTGGTATCAGATATTAATTTATTAAATGTAGATCTAAAATCAAAAGTATTAGTGAATTCTAAGTATTCAGTTTGTTGATTTAAAGTTAATCCTATTAGATATTCTAAATTAGCTACTTGAATTCTAGTACCTCTCCATATAACTTTAAAATTACTAAATTCTACATCATTTTCACAATACCTACTATATTTACGTTTATAGGCAATAGTAGTAACTCCATATTTTAATCTAGAATCTACAGTACCTATATAAAACTGAGCATCATCAAATCTACTGCCACTAGATAAAAATGAATTTCTTTTAGCTTTTAGATGAGATGAAATTGAAGCTATACCTTTATCTGGATACTGCCAATATTTATAACTTAATTGACATGAACGGCTACAAAAATGAACATCAAATCTTCCATTACCATATCCACTAGACAATCGATTTGACCATGGAACATACTGATTACATCCTGGATTATTACATTTAGGTCTATCTTCTTCAAATCTAATATGTAACTCAATTAAATCATAATACTCTTGTTGATCTAAATGTAGATAATCATTTATCATCCAAGATTGATTACCAGGAATATGTCCATCTTCTGATTTTGAAATAATACAACTTCCAGATTTAGACCTATACTCAGTTATAACAAGTTCTTTTGGAATTAAATACCAAGGAAAATATTCTCCATCTACCCAGGTATACCATTCGATACCTTCTAGTCTTTTAAACATTTGATCCAGAATTTCATCTGAGATCCAAGGAGCAATTCTAGTTTTCATAATTACCTGTATTAATTATAATAATTAACTTCCTGTAACTTAATAAATTGGGAAGGTCCGGTTAATTACTCCGGACCTATACTTCCCAATTAACTAAGATACAGGCTTAGTTGAAAGATAACTAATAATTAAATTAGTTATCTCTATAAAACTAGAAGGTACCTAATATTATTTTAGATCACCCCCCCCCCCTAATCCGGAAGATACCGATAAGGAATAGGGTTATGTTTAACTAATTCAACAATATTTTCTATACTCTTTTCAAGTGGAACTGTGCACTCAAATCCATAGTGATTTAATAATGTTACATCTGCCCAATTTCCAGCTGCATCTCCAATGCGTCTAGGTCCAATCCTATATTTAAAATCAGGAACTACATATTGAACCATTTCACATACTTGTTTACAACTCATACCTTCACCAGTTCCAACATTTATAGTCTCATGAGTGAATGGTACTTCTGAATCTCTATATTTTAAGAAATGTACATGAGCTCTAGCAATATCTTCAAGATCAATATAATCTCGAATACAAGTACCATCTGGAGTATCATAATCTCCACCGAAGATTACGAATTCTTTATGTTCATTCAATGCATGAAAAATATTTCCAAACATTGAATCAGATAAATCAGCTGAAATTCCTGCAAAACATCCAATCGGATTACTGTATCTCAGGCAGAAAGAGTTCATCCTGAATTGACGTGCAACATCATGAATAATTCTTTCTCCAACTAATTTCGTATATCCGTAAGGACTTCCACAAAATGTATCAGCAGTTTCTGGTACTGCACCTGTTAATTCCTCGGAATAAACTCCTGCAGATGAACTAAAGATAATAGTTTTACATCCGAGTTCACCTGCTAGTGAAGCTGCATTAATAGTTGACTTTAGGTTATTATTATAATATTCCAGTGGATTATCATATGAACCTGGAAGATCTTTCCAAGCAGCCATATGAATCAATCCATAAAATTCATTACCTTTCGATAATTTTCTACAGGTACCAGGAATATCACTATAATCTTCTCCATGGATATCTTCACTCAAGTCGAATCTGATATAACTATAATTCTTTTGAGATCCAGTCCATTTACCAGGAGATACCAAGTCTATATTAATTATTCCAAATCCCTGTTCGAGAAGTACTTTACTAATAGCAGATCCTATATAACCGCTACCACCAGTAATAATAACTAACTTCATGATTTTTAAAAGAACCTGACCTCCAAATTAATGAAGGTCAGGCAATTAACGTTTAAATATTATTTAAATCAAGTAAGAACTGGTCACATAACCAAATAAAAGCTTTCATAACTGGAAAAGCAAAATCCTCAGCTCCAGTTCCAAGAGACTGCTCAAGATACTGTCGTTTGCTAAATAGCACTTCAGTTACATTCCCGATTTCAGTTTTATAGAACTCAGTACCAAACTTAATTTCGGATTTCATCTTATATCCTGCCTGAGCAAGATCGAAAAGTTTTACTAGGTACCCCATTGGAGTAGTACGATCCTCTATCTTCTTAAGGTCCTTATATAAATCTTCATCAAGATTTTCACATAATATTGCATCGACTGTTTTAGCTATAGCTTTCTCAATTTCAGCATCACGGTGCTTGAAAGGTCTAGGAATATCGCCAGTAAAAGCTTCATCAATGTCGTGGATCGCAATCCCATATATAACATCTGGAAGATAAAAATCAGTTCCAAATTTTTTATTTATGATTGGAATATATTCCATTGCAAGTGTCATCATACACCACGTATGATCACTCACTGACTCTTCTTTACTGATAGGATTTCCTCCATATCTTTTAGCACGTACTAAGTCTTCTAAAACTTCATAACGTCTCATAATTTAACTTACACTAGTAATGACTTTTTCTTGAAGCATTTCAGGTGAATCAAATAAAGCTTCTATCAAGTCATCATCAATTCTGAAATAATCAAAGTTTAGTATCTCGCTCATTTTCATCACGTTTAAAAATTTGATACTTACCATCGACATCTTCAACATGAGTATACTTAACAGAAAGCATCAGATTATCTTGAGCACCTTTAAGTTCATAGAATACCTGACTAGGCTTTACTTTAGCAGCTGCGTATCCAATTGAAATTGCATCAAGTTTATTTGAACAATTGAATAAATACTTTTTATTAGGATCCGATGAAATATCATATCGAGGTCTTCTTGCAATGACTCTATAAGTATTAGTCTTTTCATCGAATTGAATCGGAATAATATTATGAGCTAAAGCATATCCAACTTCAAATAATGTTCCAAGATCATTAGTATTTTTTGGATATACTAAATAATGACCAAGTTTAATACCTTCTTCATTATCATTTACTACTGCTAATGCTTTAGTATTATCACCAGCTTCAAATTCATCAGAAGATTTCGTAAGATCAGGTCTGAATACTTCACCAAATTTAGTGATCATTCTGTCACGGATCTCCACTTGTTCCTGATTAAAGAATGGACTTGCACAATAGGTTTGAAATTTGAAAATTCCATCTTGGAATTCCATATCCCTACCATCAAGTACATGATCTTTAAGAAGTGAATGACATAAGCTAATTGCATCCTGATCTCTTGCTACTCTCTTAGTGGCAAGTGCATCCATTACCCAATTTAAATAGAATTTATTTCCTTTTATATCTATTTGATTACGCCAATCACATTGGGCGACTGCAATTAATCCATGTGGACCTCCAATAATATGATCTCCACGTTTTTCTGTATTACCAGATGTGAAAACTGAGAATGTACCTTTTTTATCTATCTCAAAATCAGTACCTTCTATCTTAATGATAGCTTCAGTATTCTTACCAAAAATATCACCTCCAAAGTTAATAAGATAAGATTGAACTCCATAGAAATCAAGATACCAAGCAATTTCATCAATTGCAAGTCCTTTTAACATGCAAGTTAGATCTCCATTATGTCCTAGGCTATCTCTAAATGGTTGAGGTAGCTTATCGATATAGAGATCAGGCATATCACCTACTTCGCCAGTCTTCCAGTTACTAAGGCCTTCCTGAATCGGAATTAGAACATTATGCTTAATGGACTCAACTAGGTATTCATCAGCAATTAAACAATTACTCATCCTGATTTCAAGATCAGAAGTCCACTCATGCATCTTAATGACTCTTGGAAGTCCATTTGTAACAATCCACTCGGTTAGTCTATAGAATGCATCACCAATTCGATTCTGATCTCTATCTTTTTTAGTTTGAGCATCATCTAGACTTAAACTTACTAATGGACAAGGACAGTTGGATATCTCTTTCCCTTCATTTCTGAATTTAATATCCTCACGGAACTTACAATGAACAAGTTTATTACCTTTCCAAGTACAAGGTAACATTTGTTTTAATTGCTCAGGTGTAATAGTTTCAGGTATGAAGTGATTTAAGAAATATGACCAACTACAAGGATCATTACCGGAAGACATCGCGAATGCACACAGTCTAGTTCTTACAGTCTGCATGACCTTAGTTTGGTCAGCACTATAAACTATATTAAATACTGTGTCACCTTTAAATACTTTATGCTTAAATTCTTCTTCCTTATCTTTTGTATGACATAGGATATCAAAGTATCCTCTGATTTTGGCTCCATACTGTCTTGCAAACTGAGAGTAAAGAATCAATCCAATCTTAGTAGATACATAGATCTCTCCATGTACGTGCTCTACACCCTCTTTAAAATTATTTGCATCTTCTTCAACAAGTAGATGTTGCTCAGTAAGAGGATTGGCTCCAGCATAAAGATTACACTTTTCAATATCACTTTGACTCATAAGAAGTTTACCATAGACTTCATACAAGAAGTGACATTCATTTCTCATGAAACTGATAAGTGCAATTAATTGCCTCCTATTACATCCAAACCAAAATCTTGATGAGATTGAATATGGCATCTCACGTCGGTTATGGTCAACAATTGGATCTTCCTTAATCTTTTGCATATATCTCTCAAACTGAGCTTCCCATTCAGGGATATCTTTATACTCAGATGAGATCTTATAGTACTTTGATTCATATCTTGCATTCTCATCAAGAATACTAAATAGGAATCGATTACTCTCAGCGAACTGTGCTGTACACATCATTGTATAACACAGATCTCTAAATAAACAAGATCCATTAATTTCAAAGAGTAAATATTCAGCATTATTATACTGAAGATTCATCTTATCGATTTTCTCATAGTACTGGTCACGATATACCTTTTCATCCCCAACCATGAAGATATTAGGTAAAGCATAATACCAGTTAGGTGTTAATTGGCAGTCTTTCATGAAATGAACTCCATCAAGTGAAGTAATAACTTCCTGACGGGACTTCATCCATAGAAAGAATCCAGCATAGCTCTCAGATGAATCTATTAGTTTCACCGAAGGGTCAACATATGTTTTCTCCATGATTTAACGTGGCTTTGGTATCACAAATTTAAGGTTTTCAGCCTTGTTACAAGGTCTCACCCAGTAGCATAGCTGTTATCCGATTACCTTTTTCAAGTTCAGATATTAACATATTCCTAGCCTTCAATCGCTCTTCTATATCATTGTAAATACAATATTTAATTGAGTTTCCAATGTTATGAAGTCTGATATTGTGAACTTGATAATCATAATCAAGAATTGGTACCCACTGCATATGTAATCTTAGTAACTCCCTACTGAATAACTCATTAGTGACTGGGATTGCCATAGCTAGTAATGCATCCATAAAACTCCATTCCAACTTATTATATGGAACCGTAAGTTCTAGCGTTCCTTCGCCACCATAATAATATCCAGTTAAAACATATTTATATTTACTGAGAGTTAGTAGAAAATCCCTATTTGAAATATTAGGATCAGGAAATATTTGATCAACTTTATACTTTAACTGCAGATCTAACCAATATTTTATATCATCAGCAAATGCATGAACTTTACATTTAGAATTACTCCTACCAATTAAAACTGTCTCAGGAAGGTTATCTTCTACCTTATTAAATGAAGGATCATCTAAGATATCAGCATAGGGTAAATAATAATGATATGGAGAAGTAAATACTTTTACTGTAGGAAATATAGGTGCCAAGGTATTTTCCCACTCTATGTTCCACCAAGCTCTATAATTAAGTATAGTAACCTTTCTGAGGTATGTCCATACTAATTTTTTAAGCATATTATATAGATAATCTACACATCTATTAACTGGTTGGTGATTAACTATAATAATATTTTCAAATCCTGCAATAAATTCAATTAGTTCATCATTATCTTTCTGTGATGATGGATAATATCCACTATCAACACAAGTATCATTTACCCAAATCTCACTAGTATCCATATAAATATACTGATTAGGATCACCAGTAATTACTTCATATGGGACTTTATTACTATCTAGGAATGGAGATTTATTCTTCCATACATATAGTTTCCCTGGAAAAAGTTGACCAAGATGGGAGGCACTCACAAGAGAACCTCCCAAGAAATTTGATTTTGGACTTAAAATGAACATTTCAATTGAATTAAAGATCCATCAGTTAGACCATCATTTACTTCAAGTTGCCTAATAGAATTTTGTATAGCTCTTTTCATTATCTTACAAAACCACTTATCTCTTCTAGTATTCATTTCTAAAAGTTTAGAATATGAAGAGTACATATTTTGAGCTAATTCTTTAATCTGATTTGCTGATTTTTCTGATGTGACAAAAGTTTGTACTTTATAATAATAGATTGGAATATTAGCTCTGATTACCTTAAGCGCATTGATATACATATCAGTTATAGGTAATATGTCATCGCACCCAACATATTCCCAGTTAGCACATCTTACTGCCAAGTCTTTTCTGAATACTATAGCACAGTTCCACAGATATACTTTAGTATCTCGATCTCTAGCATAATGATCAAATTGATTAAGATACTTATACCTATCTTTGATAGAAGATATATCTTTGATCTTATGATCATATGACTGAATTCTACCTTCTTTATTTACTCCAAGGCTAATAAAATCAGCCTGGGTATCTTCAATCAATTTTTCAATTACAACTATAGAGTCCATTGAAAGATAATCATCATCATCAAGCCACATAAAGTATTTAGTTGTACTCATAGTGATAGCATCATTACGTGCACTCATAAATTCATTTGTATGGAAGAATTTGAATCCGTATCCTTCAGTACAATCTCTATTAGCTCTCACATAACTATCATAAGTAGAATTATCTGCTACTATGACATCTATAGTCTCAATTTTTGGAAGTATACTTAATCTTCTTAGACATAATCCAAGACATGACCTATCTCTAGTACAAATTCCAATCGTTAATATTTTATCTACCGACATACCAAATCATCCAGTTTATCAAAAATTCCAGTTATGTGATCTTCAATGGTACCTTCATTTGTTATAGTATAAGTTTTGTGACCACCTTTCGTGAATTCATCATAAGTTTTAACATACTCAGCTTGTACAGTTTTATAATATTCTTTATCATAAAATGTATCAATTCTGAACTGCGCATGAGGGTCGATATCATACTTAGATTCATCCAGTGCATCATCAAGGATATCATCTCTTTCAGTTATTAAAAGAAGTCTACGCATATTCATGTTTAATTCAAGCTTCAAATATTCTTCAGCATGACTAATTACATAATTATACGTGTCAAGATCCCTTCGATAATCATCAATTATTTCATCTCTAAGTAATCTTGCCCAAACTATTTGATTGATAAATCCTCTATCAACATAAACTCTACTAACTCCAGTTTGAGCGACTTTTTGTTTACTTAATGAAACTGCTTCGCATACTTCCATGAATCTGCATTGGAGTTTGACAGTAATATCATCAAGTTTTGGAAATAATATTGGATTAGTGATTTGATAATAGCTGGAATCTGATTTTACTACTATAAAACCTAACTTCTTTAATCGATCCATTAGAGTAGTTTTTAAATTAATTCCAACTCCATCAAGGACTATTATCTTAGTATCTTGATCCATCTTCTATAAATTGTATCTTATGTTTATAATCTTTATTTGAAATCCACTTTTTAACTGCCCACCAATATAAAGGTTCTATAATTGTACCTTGATATCGTTCGAGGACCTGTTCGCTTGTTCCAAGAGTTGCCAAATCATAAACCAATGCTTTCAACTTATTATTAGATAAGTTAATTGTAGGTTCTAATGGATTGTATCCAATATACTTATCTATTAATTCGGTAGCTCTTTTAAAGAATCCCTTCTTATTTTCAATCATAAATTTACGATTGAAATTAGCAGACATTCCATTTGGATTATACCAAGCTTCTTGTATTCTAGTATAGATTACTGCAAGATGATCGCATTTCATTCTACCAAGTATTTCACTTAAAATTATTTCTTCAGGATAATATTTTTCTCCTATGAAATACTTAATATGATCATAGTAACATGCAGGAATCATAATTGTACAGTCAGGTCTATAATCATCATTTATATATGATTCAAAACTAATATATGGTATATAGCTCCAGTCAGTTCTATAATCATAAACATCATTTCTGTACTTACATAAAATTAAAGTTGGTAGTACTGGTTTCTCTAATTCATCAGCTAATTTATCATTTAGATCATGAATATAAATACAATTAGTACAACCAAATAAAATTTTATCTTTATTATCTCCAGGTTTTGGATAAACATTCCTAAATGCATTCTTACACTCAGCTCTACATTTAGATAATCCCCACCCCCACTCATCTGGACTTCTACTTATCCATAATTGACCTGGAAGGGATTCAGCGATATCATAAAGTTCCTCAGCTTGATCATCAGTAATCTGACAGTCAACTCTGAGATACATATTAAATCTTTTTGACTTTAATCTTTCCTTATAACTTAGAAGATGAGTCTTCAATTCAGAAAACTCACCTTTATGTTGATTTATTATATATATCATAAGTATTTCTTACCTAACTGTGCATAAGTTGCATCAGATTCTAAAAAATACCTTTCATCAAGAACTTTCATGAAATCTTTATTACGAGTATCCCATAAATGTAACTCATATATTCCAGGATTATACTCTAATTCAGATATCCTATCTAAATAAAATATATCACAAGTTTCTTTATATGTTAGGTATTTTGGTTGAAAAGATTTTGGTTCAAGAATCCGGAGCCAGTCTTTATATTTTGACATCAGTATACCACCTAACTGAACTGAATACTTAGTCCAAGATGGTGTACCTGGAATGCATTCTTTTGGATTATAATCTCTCCAACCCTCGAGCCAGTCGGATAACATCATACTGCCTGCAGGTGCTAAGAAAAATCCATTGCATAGGCAGTCAACTGATCCAGTTTCTAAACAATATGTAGCTTTTTCATCATACCACCAGTCTTCTGGGATTGGATGAATAGCAACGGAGTCTACATCAGAATAAGCTCCACCATATTCACACATGATCCACAGTCTTAGCATATCTGCACAATGAGCCATATATGGAAGATTACTCAAGTCTTGTCCAATTTCATCTTTAATGTGATGGTATGCTTCATCAGTAGAAAATATAGCAAATCTCCCAGGAAATTCCTCAAATAATTTTTTAATCCAAGGTGACTCACGTAATCGAATATTATTATTAGTCCACAAAACTGCATCAGCTTTATTGACTACCATATTCGATTTTATAGATATATAGTGATTTATATTAAACTCAATAGTTTTATCACCATATAAGTATATAAAGTGAAATGTATTAGTTATCATTCTTTTCTTCTTAAATCAAGAATCTTAATATATTCTGGGTCAAAATTAACTCCTGCTACTTCAATTAAAGCTTTCTTTGCAACTCTAATAACATCTTTCATCTGAACATCACAACCTTCGATATATGCATACATGAACTCAAAAGTATTACTGTAATTCCGATATCGTGGAGAATCTATAGTATATAATATTTCCCATCTAGCCATTACTGGTTTAAGCATGGTTATATCATGACTTACCTCAGGAATAACTTCAGTAGCTAGTTCTTCACGTGTAACAGTAACAAATTCTCCTGTAGGTAACATAACTTTACAAGTTCCATCTGGATAAGCTACTAAAGTTCCAGCTTGATAAAACTTAGTAGGTTCGTATCTCTCAACTCTATTGATTAATGGTTGGGATGGAAGTCCTAAAATGTCTCCAGAATTCTTCGATGTCATCTTCAGTTCTCATAGAAATATACTGAGCTGGTACTATAAATACCCACCTCAGAACTTCACCTTTTGGATCAAATTGTGATCGAAGAAATTCATTATACTTCCTCTTATTTATTCCAAGATTTTTCATTATCTGAATAAATAAAAGAAGTGATGATTCTGAATGTACAAAAATGATCGAAGGTTGTATTTGTGGATTTGAGAGTGGCTTCATAAGATAACCTTTACAGGCTGCTACTACATCTACTCTCCAAGTAGCTTTTAATATACTAACAATATCAGAAAGATATTGAGGTTGATTCAATTCATTACTCACAGCGAATATATCTTAATTGATAATATAGCTCTGCATATTTGTGACCGCACATCATTCCATAATAACGTGCTTGAGTTTCGATACCATCTATCCCAAGTGGTGAAGGTGATGGTTTAAATTGTGACTGATGTAATTTAAAGGCTTCACATTTTTCAAGAAATAATTCTTCAGACATCGGTTGAAATATTTTACCTCCATCTGGCATAGAATATAGTTGATCTGAAAATGGATAAGTTCCTATTGCAAATAATTTTGGCATATATCCAGTCTTGAGTCTAGCTGCACCTTTAAATGCCTGAACTGTTGCGATATGATCTGAATGTTCAGACATTGCAGTACAATATACTTCTTCAGGTCTGATAGTTCTAATCAATTTATCGATATTGGCAGTTAATTCACAATTATTAACTGTTGATAATTTTCCATCTAACTCTCTATCATCCCAAGAAAGTTCATGAACTCCGAAATATTTAGCTACATTCTTTAATTCTTCCAATCTAATTTCTGTAGCTACATTACTAGCTGGACCTCCTACACAAAATGTATGAAGCCATACTTGATCTCCTCTACGTTTAGCACGTGCCATCAAACCTCCAAATGATAGAGTTTCATCATCTGGATGTGTAGAAATAATAAGAAGTCTCTTAGACATAATTTTAATGTTAAAAAGTTGGAACAAGGTTTAGTATCCCAAATTAAAGGTTTTCAACCTTGTTCCAACGTGTCAACTTAAACGTCTAATTACTTGACTCCAATACTCTTTAGGAATATCACCAGTACCATAATTTTTATCTGGCATTTGAAGTTTTATCCTTCTGATAAATTGACTTAACTTATGTCCATTTTTAAAAGTCCGATAAATAGATTCACCAGTAATAAAAGTTATAGTTAATTGCTGTTTAGGAAATGCTGTATACTTAAATTGATCTTTTATGATCTCCCAATGTAAGTTCTCTATTTTAGTAATATCGATCATTTATCCCACTCAGCTATAGCAATCTTTAAGCAGTCTACAGTAGATTTATTTGAATCCCACCTAGCTTCCGTTATTGCTTGTGTAAATATTTCATCCCTACATGGAGATGCAACTGCAATCTCAATTAGTTTATGAATATCCTCACTATCAGAAGTCATCTCCTCACTAAAAGTCTTTCTTTTCTTACGATTCTTTTTAACTGTATCCTCAATTAACTGTTGAGGTGTTTTACCTGGTTTAAGCATTTGTATCAAATTTAAGATTCAAAGCACCAATATTGAATTGATCTGAAAACATCTTTCTCCACTCTTCTTCAACAATAAACTTATCAGTATGCAACCAACCTCTATCATCAATAAACGTAGCAGCATTAAAAGTTTCTTGAATACAGATTTGAGCTCTTAAAATAAGGTCATGATTATCACATTTGATAATGCATCCTGTTTTAAGAATAGTTATTTCGACATCATGTCTATTTTTAACTGGAAGTGGTTCATTCCAGATAAACTCATCATTAATTACTTCACCTTCAACATAATTAGCTAATATGTCGATTGGAACCATTATTTCAGGCTTATCAGAATTGATTGCGATTGCAGCTCCAGTTATTTCTGGAATTTCAAGTAAATCCTGACTTTTAGGCCATGAAATCAATACATAAAGTTTACTCTTCATAATTTGGATTTGTTATTTTACAAATTTCTTCATATGCTTTTAAATCTCCATTACCAGATCGATTCATTAAATCTATAACTTCACTAACTGGTTTACCTGAAGATTTAGATAACATAATTGCAGTGCATATCCCGACTGCATTAAGAACCTGTTGCATATACAGTATCAATTAAAATATCGAGTTCTGGACTCCGATTAAGTTGATACATTTCAGAATTAATGATATCTTCTTTCGGGTATCCAGCTTCATGAGCCATCATAATAGTTAATATGATTGGCATAAATTTACCTTTGTATGGCATAACCTAATCTTTAATGATTTCCCATCCATCAGTGAATTCAGGACCTTGACGCCATCTCCAGAATTCATTCCACTCAAGAATTAATCCTTGCTCATCAATAAGGACTAATTCATTAGTTCCTTCCATTAAATGACTCATAATGAATTCATCTGGAGTAAAATATTGATGACGTACTTTAATAGTATCATTAGCCATCAACTTGGCTTTTATCTGATCCCTAGTCATCTTGTCTATGAAATATTAGTGAACATGCACCCACTACCGGTGAGTCATTGCTCACATACATAAATTCGATAAGATTATATTGACCAAATAATCTTTCATCTGTAAATCCAAATACAGCAGTTTTATCCTTGATTCTCGGATGAGGTTTACCTAAAATATTCTCATTTTTAGGTTCCAAACCAAGTATAGCATTGCGGAATTTACTATAAAGAACTGCATTAGTCTGGGTACCTGTAAGCTATTCATTGAATACAATAAACTGTCCGTTAATTTTAGGGATCATTACCCTTACAGTTTTCTTTTTAGAATCTACTAAATGAAATTCTATAAACTGATTTCTTTGGATATGGCTATCTAAGATATCTATCCATTCACTATAACGCATATTACTCTGTTATTTTATTAAATAATTCTTTAGGACATACGTTCTGCAGTTCATCTGGTAGATCATCCCAAGAATCAACTTGATCGATGACTAAATTAAAAACTGCACTAAACATATTAATAATCTCTTGTTCTTCAGCCACGTAAGGCTCCAGGTCATTTTTTAATTTCATAATAATGATTTAAAAGCTTCTATTGCTTCAAATTTAGTATCAAAGTTTATTAAATCACCTTCAGATGGTATCAATTCATACCAGAATCTGTCAGTAATTGGATTAACTCGATAGTTTAATTCACCGAATTTACAAGATATTAATAGGAAGTCATTTAGAATTAAAATATCAGAAGTATCAAATTCATATCCAGTTAGTTCAGTAAATCTATCTTGCAGGATATCAAATGAGTCAGTAGATAGCCTATCTGACTCTCCTTGATCTGGAGCTTGATCTTCAAGAATATAATTCACTTTTATAAATTTACTGTCATGAGCTATCGTTGCAATCCCATAAGCAGTTACCATATATGGTGATTTATGAAGTCTTGGATAGCTAACTTCTTTTGAAGTCGAAGAATACATTATTTCTGGATTCAATATATCATTTATAATTTCATTGATATCATTCATATGCACTCTTTACTTAAATCCCTGATAGCTTCTAATAATGTATCAACTCTAGTTAAGTTATTTTCATTATAAATAGTCTGATAATAACTATCTCCTTCATTGTACCAAATATATAAAATTTTATCTAGATTATTAGAGAATAACTCAAATACTACTGGAACACCTACAAAATCTTCAATGACTAGATCTTGTAGAACTCCAAAATTATTCCTATAATCTCGATTAAATTTATTGAATTCACTTACTACATCATCAAGTTCCCTAAATTCTACATTTATATAAGGGGTAGTTACCAATCTTGAATTATGTATTATTTCATGCATGTCAGGTTTATGAAGTACATAATTTACAAAAGGTAATCCTAAAGGAGTATAATATAATCTTCCAAAAATTGATACATTTGATATTGGTGAATAAACTATTGAATCTATTGAATTAAAGTAACTCTCATACTTTAATAATTTTTCGAATTCATCATTCATTCTTCTACAAATTCAAGAAAAGTATTCCATCCAGGAGGATTTTCAATTATATTGAAAATGTGATCTGGTAATTGGAACCAAATGTCATTCAATATTTTACGTAACTCTGATTCACGATTCTCAGTAGCTAATTGTTTCAGATATTCATTCTTATCATTTCCATAATATCTGATAATAAACCACCTAAACTCAGAATTTTTCTCCAAGAATTGCTTGCAATAGTCCGTCATTTCTAACATAAGCTTCAACCATTTCTCCAACTTTTGCTTTATATGAATGATCTTTTTTATATTTATACAGAAAACTCATCATTTGACATTCTACAATTGGTTGTAAGACATCCTGAGTAGAATGTTGTATATACTTTATAATCTGTCATTTTTTTCAATGAGTCATTTGTAATATCAAGACCTATGAAAAGTTTATGACCATTATAATCCTTCTCAATAAAGGTCTTCATTTTCTTCAAGAATTCTATGGTGATTGAATTCCAAGATAATGAATTGATATAATTCTTTGGTTTGATATATGACAATATCCTGTATTCTGGATGAAATGTTTTTATTGTCATATCCTTTACTTTATCATCATCCAGGGTTCTTGTGTATGATGTTATTTTGAATTCAATACCAAGTAATTCATCCAAAAAACAATCAACAGATTCTATATCAGATATACAATAACCAATAGTATCATCATTGATTCCATCTGTTCTTTTTATTACAAACTTATTCATATCCATTAGACAACTTCACATTTATGGATTTTACCATTTTCATCAATATCCTCAATAACTAAAGGGCAGTGCTCATTAAAATATATATCTGGTCTTGGAGTGAATGGAGCACAATCAATATTGATTTCAATCTTCATAACTAATATTAAAATTTTTAATCTTAATTATATCTCAAAATACTCTTTGAATTCATCTATTGAAGTAATGTACCCATTCACAATAAGCATGTCATTTCTAACATAAGCTTCAACCATTTCTCCAACTTTTACTTTATATGAATGATCTTTTTTACATTTAACCTTAAATGAATGCATTTCTAATTCAATCGAAGCTCTCCATCCGCAGTTTACGCAGGGATCTTCTAATTCATCCCAATCATCATCATTATACGGTGATTTTTTACATAATTTCATATCTAAATCACCATATTTCTGACAATAACAATGCTTTACTTTTATTACCTCAGCCATAATTATTCAAGTTCTAAGTCTTCATACTTACAAAGAGCAGCTGTTGACTGAATTTTAAATAATATGAATGCTCCGATATCATTTGTAGACTTTACAAATCCTCTTTCTCCAGTAGGTTTGTAAATAACAATATCAAATGGTTTATAGTCAGTCTTAAGTTGCATAACCGCATCCCTCCTCAAGTGGACATTCATCCATAAGTTCAAAAGCTACAGGATCATCACCGAACTCACATCCTGGTACATGAACTAATACATCCCGAGTCTTTACTAATTTTTGTACACCATCATCTACATCAAGACAATCTTCGATATAGAATGGACATTTAGGATTATAAAATTCGCAATCCTTACATCTATCTAATTGCTTCATAATCCATAACCTTTAAAATTATAATCACCTTTAGCAACTGCTTCTCTTTCAGCTTTAACTGCTTCAGGATAATCTTCACGTTCAGATTCTTTCTGCTTACAGTCCATACATAAACAATCTTGATTATACATAGACATTATTCTAGCTCCATTGAGAGGTTTGTGACATCTATCACATGTAGTTTTAGTCCAAAAATTATCTTTAGCCATATTACATTTCATTATTATATTCCTCATCATTAATCCACTTTACAAAATGCTCTATAGTCCAGATAATACCTCTAAGTAAACCTGCAAAAGTAGCTAAATAGAGTATACCTGTTCCTATATAAAGTATTATTTTAGGTAATTCTACATTTTTAATGCAGATCCATAAACTCATTAATAATATAGAAATTACAAAAGTAAGAGTAAGATAAGCAATAATTATTTTAGTCTTCTTTTTCATTTATTAAATCAAATTTTCAAGGCAATACCTTATTGCTGCTTCACAGGCTTCTTCGTGGGTATCGAAATATACCTGTTCACAAGGGCTGATATTTTCATATTTGTCTTTTCTCCTGCGAATAACAATATAGTACTGATTGTCATACGGCTCAACATAAGAATCAAGACAAATAGAAATGTCATAGTTATGTACTTCCCTCAACCACTTCATTGCCATTTGAAGAGTTGGTGCTGAAATAACCATACTATACTTATCATCAGAGTTCTTCATTCCATAAGGGAAGTAATTGAGAACTTCATACTCACTAAATTTAGGTTTTCCTCCTGTAACAGCGGTGTCGTATGTGGCATGACAAGGCAAATCAAACCCCTTTTCCTTCAGGAGTTTAGCGGTTTCAAAATTTACGTAATCTTCTGTAATCATATTGTTTCCATATTTTGAACAAAGTCATAAACAATTTTTAAGGTATCGTATTCCATTTGTGCAAGTCTTCTATGAAAGTCACAACCTGGTAAATAGTTGCCCTGATTATCTGTAATTCCCTCGCTATTATAAGAAAGCGAGTGAGCAATATTCATTTCTTTAGTAAGCATTTCTACTAAATCTTCTTTACAAATAAAAGTCATATCTATTCCGTTTTATACATTCCATCAGGCGCTTCAAGAGCAAGTCCTCTTTCAATCAGGCCACGATAATCAAAGTGATTAGCATTGAGCCAATCAGAGATTTCTGCAATGGCTGACTCTCTTCCGATTTCAGCAAATGCTACTCGTTGTAGCTCTTGATTTCTGAAATCAAAATATTCACTTCTTTCCTCCTTAGTCATACTTGACATTGGACGGAGATAAGGCTTGAAATCCTTATATGATATTATCCAACTATCATTACTGCATTTAATAACGAAGCAGTCATCACTCATAGTTTCCTTACCATCAAGAGTTCCTTCCTCATTATTACCATACGATAGAATACTTTCATCAAATATTTTTACTCTAAGACCATATAGTAACCTCGCACAAAGGTCCTTAATCAGTAGTTGTTTTTCTTCTTCTTGTGTCATAGTATCTATTCAATTTTATGTAGTTTCTTATATGCTATATAAAGTTTACCGATGGGAGTATAAATTGCATTAGATCCATTTCTAAATAACTCTCCATCCTTCAAAGAGTACCAGTCGAATGTCTCTTGATGATATACATCTTTCCTGCTGATTTTGATGGAATCATTTTTATTCTGAACCATAAAGTTCTTGATATCTTCTATTATAAGATTTTTTATGAAATCTAATAATGGAGAATTTGAATTACCATCTAAACCGAGGGATTTAGCAGAACTTATAAGAGTGACTATATCCTTTTTAATAACTGCATCTTTACAATTATCTAATAAAGTTACTAATTATTACTCTCTTAGTCTTCTTCATTCATTCTTGCATTATGTTCGGCAGCTTTAGATAATTCTTCAAGCTCTCTTTGTTTACATTCAAAACATAATCGAGCTCCAGTCCAAGATCGATAATCAGCTGTAGAAAGATCTCTTCCACATCTACTGCAAATAAATGGAATTGGTGTACCTTCTAATAAGTGTGACATAATTTAATAATTATAATCTTTATTAAAGTTATCAATGAAATCAGATGTCCACTTAATACTTCTACCAAGTTGCAATCTAACCATTGGATTAATATTACATGATTCTGAGAATTCAATTAGATAATCAGCTCTACTGTCTGCACCTTTTCTAGCATCACCTCTTACATTTCCTGTAATAAAATGAGCGGATTTAATCGATACATGTTTTGGAATTAAACCAAGTTCTTTAAACCAATCTGAACAGGAATCTACCTGATCTTCCGAGTTAAATAGTACTGCAGTGAAAACTACAGAATTACTGTCATTGAAATTCTCGAGTTCGCTAAAAGCGATTTCACTTAGTTTGTTCATAATATTGTTTAACTTTATTATATATATCTTCTAAATCTTCTAAAGGATACATATCGAGTTGACTTACACAACCTGGACCAAAATGACACACTACTCCATGAGTACCGTTATAGTATTTTATTACTTCTAAAACACCAGATTGTTTATGTGGATCCAATCCAGGACATACTTCAATATCAGATAATTTAAGTTTACCTTCAGGATATGTATTTATTATCTTAGCTATTTCAGTAAGTAAATAATCTAATTTCTCATTTTTATGAGAATTCATTTTTAATTTTTTAAATTTACTCATAATATCAAAAAGATAAAGGGTGAGAATTCAATCTCACCCTAAATTATTAAACAAACATCTGCTTATACCCAAACTTAAGGCGTTTAACCTTGCTGGAAGGCTTGAATTAACTCTTGTACCCTAAGTTCATCTTTATGTTTTAACATCCACTCATAATTTAATTTCATTTCAATATTAATTTTTGATGGATCTGCCCTGATTGTTAAACGATCTTTTCAAATATTATTTTGAACTTACTTTTATCCTCATTAAACTTAGCATATCCATTATAATCATAGAACTGCTCAACTACAGATTTATAAAGTTTTGGTTTAAATTCTGGACCGAATTCAAATCCATTCACAGAGATATCTACAGGATCTCCATGTTTTGGAGCTGTCTTCAGGCTAGTGACTCTAAACTGTAAACCATCAGCTCTACATTTCTGTATAAGTTCATTCAAAGATATAAAGTTACCTTTAAATTCGATATGAGTTGGATCTAACTGCTTGACATCACATACATCATAATAGTTAACTCCAACTTCAAGATCAAAAGCATAAAGAATTTTATGAATATCATACAAATAACCAGAAAGATTACGAGTATAATATTCACTCATTTCAAATAGGTACTTGGTAGGGAAATAGATTTGACAAGAGTCATGTACGACACCCAATGGACGTAACATGAAATCTGGATCATGCAGTTTTTCATCACGATGATGTATTGACTTCTCGATGTTATTCATAAATCCATCAGCTAATGAAACTGATGAGTAATTCTGAATCAAATGTGTTTATAGTAGGTCGCTACTCTACTACCAATAGGATACACGTATCCATTGCTCTAGGATTTCCCTAGACGTTCAGACTATATCTTGATCTATAAGATCTCTTGCACTTCCATTCGCTTGAATGTACTCCCATACGGGATAGTCGTTGAACTTTTGATTAATTGTTAGATTATAATATTTAAGATAGGATTCCCTAAATTCACTAACTCGATTCCAATCCAGATATTCAGTATCTATATCTAGATCTAATTTAATGAGATATTCTAATGAAGCTACACGTAGTCTATTGGACCAAAATAAGATTTTACGTTTTAAATAATCTTTATTCCACCCAATATAATACTCTTCATTAGTTATACCAAATTTAAATTGAGTTGCTGTTTTTGCAATATAAAAATTACAATTATCAATTAGTGATCCTTCAAATAAATATTTTTTAAAGTTCCAGGTAGCAACTACTTTAGTTGAAGTCTTGACTTTTCTAGAAAATCCAAATAAATCAATGAATTCTGACTTGTAGTTATCATCCCACCACCATTGATGTTGAGCATCTAGAAATTGTTGACGTTCTTCATCACTGGCAGTAGCATACCATTCGATCATTCTATCACTTTGAAGCTTATCTCTACACTCATAACTACATGTAGATCTATATCCATGCCACAAAGTTCTGAATTTAACTGGCTTACCGCATCCTGGTACATCACATAATTTATGATAATTAATCGGAAGCCCATGAATTAAATTATAATATTCTTTACTTCCAATACCATAATTTTTATGGAGATATCTATCCATGAAATTAGCGGCAATCCATTCATTATCTTCCCAAGTTAATTTTTCTGGGTCATCTGGGTATGGAATTCCATCGAACCAATCTAATTGATTCAAATAATATACCATTTCTCCAGAATATCGATAAATTAATCTTCCTGGATATCTTTTAATCTCTAACATAATTGATCTTTATTTTAGTTAATAAACTACTATATTTTCATCAATATATTAATCACTTAGCTGCTGATCACCCTCGACTTAACGTTAGGATTTTCCAGCAATTCACAAGATTTAGCCAGTCCTATCTCATTAAAACTGGTTGATGCCTAATCGTGCTAAACGATCTTCACCATCACTATCATCAAGTTCCAATACATCACCAAGTGCACTTTGTACATATCCTGGATGCTCCTCGGCCCAAGTTGATTTCTCTTCAATGAATCGTTTCAACTTGGGAGCGAGTGACCACAGTTTATTTTGTACCATTTCGCACTGCTCTGGTGTGATTTCAGCAATATCCGCCATCTTATCAGGTCCCATTCCATATAAGCTACCCAATAGCACCTGTTTGAAAGATCCACGCCAAGACTTCAAGAAGTCCTCATACTCTTCATCACTCATACTTGCATACTCAGGATCATCGTGAGGGAATGTCATTCGAGCCATAGTAATATATGGATCAAGTCCCTTATGATAATTATCCATCATGAAGTCATCTTGAGACATGAAAGAAATAGTTCGTATTTCAGCTCCAGAAATGTCAAAATACGACATTAAGAATCCTGGAGGAGTTGTTACTATCTTTTTCATCTCAGCTTTGGATGGAATTGTATGGTAACCTGAACTCCACCTCTTTGATTTTTTCGCATTTGCATAGAAAGGAATATAACACTTATGAACGCCTTTCTCTTCATAAAAATTGGGAGTCACACCATTTTCATCAAAATACTGGACATTATAATTATGTGTATAAAAATCCTCTCCACGCATGTACGCAGTTAGAACTTTATTATACTTTTTGAATGACTGAAAACAGAAATTGAGTTTAGCTAAAGCTTCGACACTGCCATCTTCGATATCGATATCATCAATATGATGACAGAACCAATCATAATCTGAAGTTCCATCCTCATTCTCTTCTTTACTTAAATCCCATACTCCCATATATCGAAGTGCAAAGTCAAGGAATCCACCAGACAGTTCGGTACCAAGAGTTTCGAACCATTCTTCCATTTCTGGAGTCCAACCGAATGTTGCATTCCCTTCTTTATCGTATTCTACAAACTTACGACAGAACAAACCAGTTTTAAAATGCTTACCTTGATATTCAATATCACACTCCTCTTCCTCAATCATAATACCAGCATACAAAAGTGATATGTAGTCATGATTGAGTTGGAATTTCTTCCAAGCTTGAGTTTTCTTAAGATTATCAAGATCTTCATTTATAAGAATCCTAGCATGACTGTCGAGCCATTCAAGAGAATACTCCATAGACTTGGCAGTTTCAGTCAGCTCGGCTAACTGATCATCAGAAATTCTTGAACCTTTTGGTAAAGTACCGTAATCGGTAGTATAAGCATGATAGATGAGACCTTTTAATCGATTAAATACCATAAACTTAAAGAATGGACTTTCTTTTGCACTCTTTAAATTAATAGCATTATCACAAAAATCAATCACATCATCAAGACTATACTCATCAGTCGAAGGTCCAGGAACTATGTGACCTACTGTATCAGTATAACCAGGTCCAGAATCATACTCTCTTATAATAGGATGCAGATCTTTAGGACAATATAATTTTTCAGGAAGATTGGGTTTACCAAGATGAGGCATCATCAGTTTCTCAATCTCAGAGAATTTGATCTGACTAGCAAATACCTTGGCCATAGCATACCCAGTACGAGCTGAATAATATTCTTGAAGTAAATCCCAACCTACATTAATCTTATAAACCTGACCATCTACAGTATACTGACAATAATCATCTCCATATTCTGGCTTAAAAAGCTCATTCAGTTCCCAGTCAATCTCTTGAAACACCTTTCTTGACCTCTTATAAGACTCATCAATCCGATAACAATACTCTTTGATATAAGACTTGTAGATGTCAAGAACTTTAGTTCCGAGGAGGGGTTCGAGAGCTTCTTCATCCAATCCGGACTCAGATGTATCTGATAGGTGATTCATGATGATACTCTTACAGCTACAAGGATCATAACCCTGTTCAATTAACCCAGTAATACCTGGAATCTCGGGAATATTATAATCTTTGAACCACTTGAGTTTCTCACCGAGTCCCCACATGATAACTTGTACCTGTCCATGTACTTGCATCCACAAACACTGTAACTCCATTCTCAATCGTAGATCTTCATCACAGAAGAATCCAGTAAGATGCAATAATGCTTCCAACTGTAAGTTATGATTATACGTTTCATAACAGAGTGGAGTATATCTCTTCAGTGCATCTTCTTTAAGCTGACCTGCATAAAAACTATCCCTACAGCAGTATTCACATTGAATATTCGATGGTATACAAGCAAATGGTTCACCCCAGTTCTTGGAGATTAGATGCTCAAATTCTTCTTTTTCCTGAGGCCATCTATCACAAATTTTTGCCCAAACTGGTGTATGTTTATAATCATTTGGAACTGTAACTGTGTAACCTATAATCTTCTCAGTCTCAACTTCACTACCATCCTCTAAAGATACTTTTTCATGTATGGCTTTAAGTGAAAGATCATTCCTACTAATAATCCCTTGCTCAGACATCCTAGTTAAGTCATCAACTGTTAGTTGGTACTCTACTAATCCATCAGCTATAAGATGACCTTCGTATTCCTCAGTTTCATCATTCCATCCAAAAAGTTCAGGGAGCCACTCACCAGTTAAGATATCGAACTCATCATCCCATGATTTGTGACCAAGTACACGTTGCACAGTATACTTCAAAGACATCCTTTTGTATACTATTCCATCAAGCTTATTAACTGTAGCTCCCTCATCAAATAAACAAAGTCTCTTTGTCATAAGATAAGTAACCTTTTGTTCATAGGCATGATTATATGCAACTGAATCTTCGAATTTATCTAGCCACTTATTATAGTACTCTAGGAATAACTCATATTCTCCATCTTTACCTTCATGCTGCATCCACTGAAGATCGTAGTATACTGCAACTGCCGATGGAATATGAGCTATACCAAGTCCTACTGTTTGGAATTTAGGAGATTCCATTGGAAATCCATA